>Ga0302277_1000701_pt1 | contig 25388 bp, 18 predicted proteins | sample III_Bog_N3_1_FD_198759 | JGI IMG/M metagenome (GOLD analysis project Ga0302277, IMG submission 198759) | Peat permafrost microbial communities from Stordalen Mire near Abisko, Sweden - III_Bog_N3_1 | ecosystem: Environmental > Terrestrial > Soil > Wetlands > Peat | place: Sweden: Abisko... | reverse complement strand
TCAGCAGCTGCTCCCTGCGCATAGGTCAGGTGCTCCTTGCCAATCTTTTCTCCTACGGTTACGACGATCCGTTTCCACCCAATCATTGTGCCAAGACCCAGCGCCATTGCCACCGCGACCTTCACCCATGTCGGAATAAATCGAGTGGCAGCATCGATGTGCTTCTTATAATTGTCCAGGCCTTGCCAGTCGGAGGCGCTGATATCAGGCTGCTTGTTCTTCTTCATCAAACGAAGCGCTTCGCTCGCAATGTACATGTCGTTGCGGAAATTGCGAACCCGGTCATTCGGAACCTTCGACATCTCTCCGAACAATGCGGTCTCATTGCCGATGCCGCTCACCAGTTGCCGCAACGCCAGCATCGTATTCGGAGTAAATTGCTTAGTCCGGATATAGTCGGTAACTTCCTCACGGTCGTCCCCGATCACGGCATCCGGCGTCACGTACTTCGACAAAATTCCGGCGGTCTGTTGCGACACCGCAATGAAGTCTTCTGAATCCTTGCGTGTGATCGCATGATTCAGAGCGTAGGCGGTGGGCACTGTACCTACCAGAATCAGCATGATCAGGCCCATGCCCTTCTGCCCGTCGTTCGATCCGTGAAAGAAGCTAACGCCGGTACAGGTCAGAATCAACAACCCTCGAATCCAGAACGGAGGTGGCTCGGTTCCGACCGGAGCTTCGTAGAGGGCACGATTCTTGATCACCGCCTTCATGAAGATCAACAAGAGATAGGCGCAGGCGAATCCTACGATGGGCGATAAAAGCAAGGATTTCCCAATGTTCGTGGCCTGCCCCCAATCGACCCCACTGGTACCGGTTTTGGGGGACATGAGCTGGTTTGCGATGCCGACACCGATAATGGATCCGATCAAGGTGTGCGAACTGGAGGCGGGTAAGCCAAAGGACCAGGTTCCTAAATTCCAGATAATTGCCGCCACGAGCAAGGCAAACACCATGGCGAACCCAGCCTGGCCTCCGACTTGCAAGATCAATTCCACCGGCAATAGTGAAATGATTCCGAAAGCAACTAAGCCAGTCGAAGTCAGTACGCCCAGAAAGTTCCAGATTCCCGACCACACTACTGCAATATGCGGCTCCAGAGTGTGCGTATAAATCACCGTGGCTACCGCGTTCGCCGTATCGTGAAAGCCGTTCACGAACTCGAATCCCAAGGCCACTAACAGCGCAATGCCCAACAAAACGTAGGGCAGGATCGAACCCGCATGCACGGTGGAAAGATCCGTGAGCAGATGATAAGCAGAGTAGATCACTCCAATAAGGAGCACGATCCCAAAGCCGATCATTCCGATTTTTCCGGGACTTCGATTCAGTTTTGATTCGAGCACAGGCGACGTCGTAGCCATTTCGTTAATCTCCCAAACGAGGTTGGGACAATATAAGGAAGGATTGTTAATCTAGTGTGAAAGGCGTGGCTTGGTAGTGTCCTATATGTTTTTAGGACATTACCCGTGGCCTCGGCGCCTAGACCCTGATCCCCAGCGCATCTATCGAGCCGTGCACCGCGACCTATGCTGCCGCACGTGTTAGAACTACTGAAGAAGTGGTGCTCGCCCATGAATTGCGAACTACCTCGCTCACTGCGTGTCGTTCTCGTCAACGTACTCGTCAATGCGGTGGTCAATGCGGTGGTCATTGCGCTGGTTAATGCGCCGGTTGCTGCGAACCTGGCGGTGGCCCAGCAATCGAAATCTCTGGCACCCACACCTAAGGCGCCGGCGAAAGTGGCCCACACGGCCTCGTCCAAAGCAGCCGCTGCCCTAACTGAGGAGCAGCGCGCCCTTCATGCGTTGAATCGTCTGACTTTCGGGCCGCGGCCGGGCGATCTGCAGAAGGTGATGGATGCGGGAGTCGACGACTGGATCGAACAAGAGTTGCATCCCGAGGAAATCCCCGACAGCGTACTCGAAGGAAAACTTGGTCAATTCCGGACCCTGCGCATGTCGACGCGTGATCTAGTCCAGACTTTCCCCAATACCAATTTGGTGAAAAGCGCGTCCGAAGGAAAGACTCCGCTACCCACCGACCCGCTAAAACGCACGATCTATGAGGTGCAGATCAGCATTCTTGCCGATCGCCAGAAGCAAGAGCAGCTGGCGCGGGATGGCAAAACTCCCGATGCCGAAACCAAGGCAAAGATCGACAAGCAGAATCAGGATACGGTATCGGCGGAAGCGGACAGTATTCTCGCGCTCGCAAAAGAGAAACGGATGGAAGCCATTCTCGCGCTTTCGCCGGACGAGCGTCGGCTGTTCGTGAGTCTTATCCACGGACAGCAGCGCGACCGCTTGCTGGCAGATTTCGCTCCCGAGCAGAGGGAAGCGTTTGTAGGGATGACCAATTCAGTTGCCGTTGTCGATGGAGAACTGCAGCAGGCGAAGGTACTGCGCGCGCTTTACGGTGAGCGGCAACTGCAAGAGGTGATGACCGATTTCTGGTTCAATCATTTCAATATCTACCTCAATAAGGATGCCGACCAGTACCTGGTGACGGCTTACGAACGCGACACGATTCGCGCCCACGCGCTGGGCAAATTCAAAGACCTGCTCCTGGCGACGGCACAGAGTCCCGCCATGCTGTTTTATCTGGATAACTGGGCGAGCATGGGTCCGAAATCGCCACAAGCGATCGCGGCCAACAAAGGCAAGCCCGGCCAGGCCGTCGCTGGACTGAACGAAAACTATGGCCGCGAGCTCATGGAACTCCACACCCTGGGGGTGAATGGCGGTTACACCCAGCACGATGTCACTGAACTGGCGCGCGTTCTGACCGGGTGGACGATCCAGCCGCTGGAGCAGGGCGCAGCGTATCAGTTTGACCTTAAGAAGCATGATCCCGGAGACAAGCTCGTGCTGGGTCAGACGATTCCTGAAAATGGCCAGAACGAAGGCCTGCAAATGCTGGATATTCTGGCGCACCATCCGAGCACGGCGAAGTTTGTTTGCCGAAAACTGGCCATGCGCTTCGTGGCCGATGATCCTCCACCCGTCTTGGTTGATCGCTTAGCACAAAAGTTTCTGGCCACGGATGGCGATATCCGCGAAGTTCTGCGCACGTTGTTCAAGTCGCCCGAATTCTGGTCACCGAAGACCTATCGCGCGAAAGTTAAGACCCCTTTCGAGTTTGCAATTTCGTCGCTCCGCGCCACCGGCACGGATGTGACCAGCGCCGGACCGTTGCTCGGAATTTTGAGCCGTATGGGAATGCCGCTCTACCAGATGGTGCCGCCTACGGGCTATTCGATGACGGCGTCGACGTGGATGAGTTCTGAGGCGCTCATTGATCGCATGAATTTTGCCCTCGATTTGAGTAATGGAAAAGTCGGCGGAACGAATTTCGATGCCGGCCGGCTGCTCGCTCTCGGAACCCTAACGAGTCGCGGGTTTCCTCGTCCCAATCCTGCGGATTCTGACTCGAGCCGGGGGCAGGAGACGGCATTGCTTCTCCTGGAAAATGCGCTGCTGAATGGCGAGGTTTCGGCGTCGACGCAAAAAGCGATTCGGCGGCAGTTGGACGATCCCCAAGTCGCAGCGCACGCGCTCGACGACCCTAAGCGAACGCTGAATACGATGACCGCCCTCGTCATCGGATCGCCGGAATTTCAGCACCGGTAAAGCGAAGTCAGCGCCCAACACTTGCTCTGTTCATTATTCATCCGCCAGCGATGGCTCCCAGGATGATGAGCGGTTCATGTCCGGACACGACCCTGTCGGGCAGAGGAGTATCGGCGGGTTCGTGAGATAGATCTCTTTCGCAGGCGAAGAAGCGCAGAAATGCTCGGCGTTGTTGCGTACTCTGGTCCCGGATGGTCCCGCGAAGCATGGGATAGCGAGCTTCGAGGGCGTCGAGCACCGAGCATTGCGTGACTGGGCGTTCGACGTCGAGTTCCACCTCACTGCCGACATGCGCCAGCACTCGGAGGTGGTAGGGCAGGACGATGCGGATCATATTTACGCGAGCGTCTGCACCTCGACCGATAACACTGCCGGAAGATCGCGGACGATGGGAGACCAAGTGTCTCCGGCGTCCGGAGAAACGTAAACCTGCCCGCCGCTGGTGCCGAAGTAAACTCCGCACTCGTCGAGCTTATCCACCGCCATTGCGTCACGCAGCACATTGACGTAGCAATTACTTTGCGGCAGGCCGTTGGTGAGCGGTTCCCACTCGTTGCCGCCGCTGCGGCTGCGGAAGACGCGCAACTTGCCTTCATGCACATAATGTTCAGAATCGCTCTTGATGGGGACGACATAAATCGTCTCCGGCTCATGCGCGTGCACATCGATTACAAATCCGAAGTCGGTGGGGAGGTTGCCGCTGATTTCACGCCAGGAATCGCCGGCATCGTCGCTGCGCATGACGTCCCAATGCTTCTGCATGAAGAGGACGCCAGGTCGGGAGGGATGCATGGCGACGTGGTGCACACAGTGTCCAACCTCGGCTGTCGGATTGGGAATGTATTTGGAGTAAAGGCCTTTGTTGATGGGCTGCCAGGTTTTCCCGCCATCGTCGCTGCGGAAGGCGCCCGCCGCCGATATGGCTATGAAAATTCGAGCTGGGTCAGTCGGATCGAGAATAATTGTGTGCAGACACATGCCGCCCGCGCCCGGTTGCCAGCCAGGACCGGAGCCGTGCCCGCGCAGTCCGGAGAGTTCTTGCCATGTCTGGCCAGCGTCGGACGAGCGAAACAGCGCCGCATCTTCAATTCCAGCGTATACGACGTCTGGATCGGTCAGGGAGGGCTCGAGATGCCACACGCGCTTGAACTCCCACGGATGCGCCGTGCCGTCATACCACTGATGCGTGCCGGGAATGCCGTCGTACTCGAACTTATTGCCAACCGGCTCCCAGGTCTTGCCGCCGTCGTCCGAGCGCTGGATTAACTGCCCAAACCATCCGCTCGATTGCGAGGCGTAAAGGCGATTGGGATCGGCGGGCGATCCCTTGAGGTGGTAGAGTTCCCACCCCGCAAAATGGGGACCGCTAACCTCCCAGTGCTCGCGCTTGCCGTCCGCCGTCAAGATGAATGCGCCTTTGCGTGTACCAACCAGAACTCGTACCTGACTCATGTTGACTCCTCGATTAACGATGATTGCCGAAATTGACGATGACTGCCGATTACCTCGTCCCCTACTTCATTCGCCGCGATAGGCCCGCTTCAATCCTTCAATATCAATCTTCTTCATCTGCAGCATAGCCTTAAACACCCTTTGCGATTTCGCCGGGTCTTTATCCTGCATCAGTTCAATCAAAGCCTTGGGCACAATCTGCCATGACACTCCAAACTTGTCTTGCAGCCATGCGCATTGCACCTGCCGCCCTCCGGCGGAGAGCTTGTCCCACAACTCATCGACCTCGCCTTGCGTTTCGCAATCGACGAAGAACGATATTGCTGGAGTAAAACTGTAAATCGGTCCGCCGTTCAGCGCCATGAATCTTTGGCCCTCCAGTTGAAAAGCCACTGTCATCACGCTTCCTTTTGGGCCGGGACCGGCTTCGCCATAGCGTGCAACGTTGAGAATCTTCGAGTCTTTGAAGATCGAAGTGTAGAAGTTGGCGGCTTCTTCAGCCTGCGTGTCGTACCACAGGAATGGGGTTATTTTTTGCATCTTGCTTGTCAACTTTCTGCGTACTCAGCCGCAAAACCTTCCAGTCGCAAATTAGCAAACATCACTTGCTATTTGCAAGTAATAATCTAAAATCTTTGTTGTTGTTTATAAAAGATGCTGCAGCCAAGAAAATCCCGCCGGAAACGCCGGTCCGAGTGTCCCTTGAACGCGTCGGTCGAGATGCTGGGGGATCGATGGTCGCTTTTGATCATCCGCGACATGATGCTGCGAGGCTTTCGCACCTTTAAAGAGTTCATGGAGTGCTACGAGGGGATTGCCACGAATATATTGGCGGACCGGCTGCGGAAGTTGACCGAATACGGCGTGATCGACGCCCGTGCGGATGCGTGGGACGGCCGCAAGTTGATTTACACGCTGACGGAGAAGGGTATCGATCTCGCGCCGGTGCTGACGGAGATGGTGTTATGGGCGGCGGACCACGAAGAAACTGGCAATCAGACATTGGTGCAATTGATGCGGAAGGACAAGGAAAAATTCCTGGCGAGTGTCCGGTCGAGGTGGGTCGAAGGGCAATCGGCAACGGAGTCCAAAGTAAGTCCTAAGGACACGGGCTAGAAGCGGCAAGTCCAATTCCGGAAGGTGGCAGGTCTTTTTCCGAAAACCGGACGTACACTCCCTTTCGGTAACCCTCAGTAATCGTCAGTAACCATCGTCGTGTGACGACCCGGCCTTACAATTACATTACTCCGCAATCCCGCTGGCGCGGTTTGCTGGGTTTCACTGGGAATCTCCCGGGGAAGATCGGACCGTGCGGCGTTGCTGCGCAATACGCAGGCGTTCGGCGGAAATAGGGCTGGAGTCCGCAAACCTTATGGCGTTTGGTTTTGGCTTCAATAAACAGAAGGTGCTCAGTGCGGCGGAAAAGTTTGTCCAGCAGGGCAAGCTGCAAAACGCCATCGCCGAGTACGACAAGATTCTCAAACACGACGAGAACGATCTCACGGTCAATAACACGATCGGCGATTTGTATGCCCGTCTCGGCGACAGCGGCAAAGCCATCGAGAGTTTCAAGAAAGTTGGCGATGCCTATGCTGCGCAGGGCTTCACGGTCAAGGGCATCGCGATGTACAAGAAGATCACCAAGCTGCAGCCGAGCGTGGATGGATCGCTGAAGCTGGCGGAGCTCTATACCCAGCAAGGTTTGTTTAACGACGCCCGCGCCCAGTATCTGCAGGTCGCCGAAGATTTCATGAAGAACGGCGAACTCGAACAAGCGGTGCGGCTTTTCCAGAAGGTTCTGGAAATGGATCCGGAAAACGTTCCCATGCGCATCAAATTGGCGGAAGTCTATCTCCGCCTGGGAAAGAAGAAAGAGGCGTGGGAGATTTTCAGCGCTGCAGCGGAAGCCTTGCGCGCGCGTGGATCTCTGGCCGCTGCCGAAGACATTTTGAAACGAATGCTGGTGCTCGATCCAGGCAATAGCTACGTTTTGCTGCTGCGTGGTAAGGCTGCGGTTGAGGCTGACGATCCGAAAAGCGCCATTGAATATCTGGAGAAAGCAGGTGACCTCGATTCTCATCCTGAGGGCTTGCGTGACCTGCTAAGAGCGTACCTGCAGATTGGAAACGTGACCGAGGCGTCACCCATCGCAGAAAAGCTCCTTACCGTACATAACGATCCCGAGGGTCTCTTTCTGCTGGCGGAAGGCTGCAGCCGACTGGGTCAATATCACGAGGCGCTCGACGTTTATACGCGTCACGGCGACCGCCTGCTTGCGACCGACTCGACGAAATTGCTGGCCAGCCTGCATTCCATGATCACGCATTTGCGCGACGACGCTGGCGCGCTGGATACTCTCTTGCTCCTTCTGAATAAGGCCGGTGAGAGCACGCATGTCAATGAAGTCAGTGAGCTCCTGGCGCATGCCTCTGTCAAAAACGGGGACTTGGCTCGCGCCCGCGACTTGTACCAGATGCTGGCCACCACCGAACCCCAGAACCAGCTCCACATGCAGAACTATCAGCAGGTGGTCGGGCTCATGGAAGGCGCAGCTCCTTCCACCGGAATTACTGCTGAAGAAGGCGCGGTCATTGTCGATGAATTGGAGGCAACTGCTCCCGTCATCGATCAGTTTTATCCCGATCACGTGGCGATCGCAGTGCGTTCGGCGGTCACCGACGCCGACCTGTTTCTCTCCTACAATCTGCCTGACAAAGCAGTTGTGCCACTGCTCGGCGCGCTGCCGCTCGCTCCGCGCGACGCCCGGTTGAATCAAAGGCTGGCAGCCCTCCACACACGTTTCCAGCGTTTTACGGAAGCCGCGGTCTGTTGCCGCACTCTGGAGAGTGTTTACCACGATGCAGGGTATCCAGACGAAGCCGTACGCTACGGGGAATTAGCCGAGCGCTACGAGCAAAGTGCGGAGACGGCTCCGTTGTCGGGATCGACGATAGCTGCTTCGCTGGCTCCGAGCACATCGTTTACGGATGTGCCCTCGCCCGTTTCAATCTCGAAGCCGGTTGCAGCAGTTGCACCGCTTGCCTCTGCTCCGATTACGCCGCGAACGCCAGCTCGACCTGCGGTGCCAGTCGCCGCACATCCTCCTGCCCCCGCCCCTTCACCCTGGCCGAAGGCGGTTGCGGATACTCCCGACAATGCAGTGGCGGCGCATCCCGAGTTCACGGTCGAAGAGATGTCCGTACATGCTCCCGCGGAAGAAGTCGATCTAGCTGCGGCTCTTGATGCCGCACCAGCACAGGATCCGAGCGGCGATGTGGCCTCCGAGTGGGAGGATTCTCTCTCTGTCGACGAGCCCGCTCTCAGCGCAGACGCACCAGTTGTACCTGAAGTTAATTTGGGTGAAGACGCCGCCGGTAATCCAGAGATAGCCGAGACAGTGGAAGAAGTGCGGTTCTATTTAGAGCACTTCATGACGGACCAGGCGCGCGCCGGCATCGAAAAACTCGAAACGCTGACCAGTGATTCGCGAATTCTTGATCCCTTGCGTGCAGCTTTGTCGGGTGCCGGGTCACCTCCGGCGGAAGTTGAACCGGAAATGGCTGAGATCAACGCCGACGAAATCAGCGGTGAAATCAATCTAGGCGAGATGAATGCGGAAGAGCTGGGCAGTGACGCAATTAGTACCCATGACATCCATGCTGCCGCGCCCGCCGAATTCGCCGTCGAGTTGGAAGCGCAAGACGGATCTCAGATTGCCGCTTCCCAAGATTTACTGGCCAGCTATCATGAAGGTCACGACGAGTTGCCAGTCGACACTCCGGCGGAAGCTGCGCTGGAATCGACCTACGGCGAGCCGCAGCCAACGGAACCCGCCCACGCAGAGCCTGTCCAAGCGGAAGACGCACATGTTGGTGCAGGCGCGCTCACCGCGTTGGTCGCCGACCTGGAATCGTCGTTGGGTGATTCGTTTCCACAAGCGCCGCCACTGGCGGAACCGGCGAAAGCTCGTCCACGTCCGCCGGTACCACAGGCTCCAGTCAGCAAACCTTTGCCCAGTTGGCCAACGGCGACGGCGCCAAAACGCGTGGTTGCGCCTCCGCCAGCAATCAAGCACGCGCCGGAACCTCAGCCGGTCGCGCATGCGGAAACCCCAAATGCGCCGACGGCGCGGCCCACGATCGCAGCATCTACGGGAGCCACGTCATCTGCATTCGGCAGCTCTGCAGCGGCAGCGCCTGCCATGAGTTACAGTCCTTCGACGGAACGCCCTCTGGGTGCTGGGGCACAGGCCATGCACGCCTCCGACAGCGTCGATCTTTCGGAAATGTTTGGCGAACTCAAACAGGAATTGGAAGAAGAAGTGGCTGCGGGCGACGACGATCCAGAAACACATTACAACCTGGGAGTCGCCTTTCGCGAAATGGGCCTGCTGGACGAAGCGATTGCCGAACTACAGAAAGTTTGTAACTCCATCGAGCGCGGCAAACCTTTCTCGCAACCGGTGCAAACTTATACCTGGCTGGCCCAATGCTTCCTCGACAAGGGAGTTCCGGAGGCAGCTATTCGATGGTACGAAAAGGCGCTCAGCATACAAGGCCTGGATGAAGAAGCACGCGTCGCCATTAACTATGAGTTAGGTTCGGCTTGCGAAACCGTCCACGACAAGCCCGCGGCTCTGCGGTATTTCACCAGCGTTTACGGTGCAAACATCGATTATCGCGATGTCTCCGAGCGCATACAGGCTCTGAAGTCGTAGAATGCACGGAGTGGGTTTAGAAACTTGCGCCCGGGATGCGATCGGGTCCCGCGCCGGTCCCACGGCCATATCACACGGCCTTTTGAAAAATAACGCGTGCAATGATTTCAGACCCTAAACTTCCTTTTGCCGGCGACGCCCCCAGTGTCCGAAAACTCGAACCACCGGCAGAATCGTCCCTGCCCATCGCCTCCGCTTTCGTTGCCAAGTCTTCGCCGTCGCTCGGGCACGTTTGGCTCCGTCGTGTTGGAGTTTTGCTGTTCGTATTTTTGTGCGCCACTTTGGGTGTGATGCTCATGATCGTGCCGTGGCGTCCGGAGTGGACCGACAATCCTCTACTGTCTTCGTATCCTGCAATCCGCGCCTTCATCGGCAGCGGTTTTGCGCGCGGTGTGGCCATGGGCCTGGGCGTGCTCAATGTGTGGATCGGATTCTGGGAGGCGATTCAATACCGAGAGGAGTAAAACTTCTTCGTTGACCATCCAGACATTGACTCGTTGCCGCATTGAGCGCACAACCAATCCCGCAATGACTCGATGACTCGATGGCGCAGTATCCCTATTTATGACTGACCATAAGCTTAAGTCCGCTCCTTTGGCGTATCAGAACGAAGCTTTTCTCAACAGTCCTGACGGCAGAATTCTTCGTCTGCTTTCGGAGTACAGCGAACCGCTATCGCGTTTTCGGCGAGAACAGATTCAGGACACCGTGGTTTTTTTTGGCTCTGCCCGCATTCACAGTCATGGCAATGCGACGACCCGTCTGAATCAAGTGCAGGGAAACGAGGCGCAAGTTTCGGCGGCCCAGCAGTCGCAGGATATGAAACGCGCTGAGGCCGCTGTCGACATGGCTCGTTACTATGAGGACGCGCGAAGGTTAGCTCGGCTGCTGACCGAATGGTCGACAAAAATTCCCGCTAAACGGCACCGCTTCGTGGTCACGACCGGCGGCGGTCCCGGAATTATGGAAGCAGCCAATCTGGGAGCCCACGAAGCTGGCGGGAAGACGATTGGCCTCAACATCAATCTTCCTTTTGAGCAGTTTCCGAATCCTTACATCACGCCTGCATTGAACTTCGAGTTCCATTACTTCTTCATGCGCAAGTTTTGGTTTGCCTATCTGGCGAAAGCGTTGGTGATTTTCCCAGGAGGTTTTGGCACACTCGACGAGTTTTTTGAAATCCTGACCCTTGCCCAGACGGAAAAACTCGCGAAGAAAATTGTGATCGTGATGTACGGCAGCGAGTACTGGAAGAAGATCATCAATTTCGAAGCGCTGGTAGATGCGGGCATGATTTCAGCGCCTGACTTGGAGTTATTCAAGATGTCGGATTCGCCGGAAGAGAGTTTCGAGTTCCTCAAAGAGGGATTAACCAACCATCATCTTGCTCCGCAGCAAAAGCGCGCCGGAGACGCGGCGGTCCCGGAAATCGCCAAAACCCGCCCGTAGCTAGCTTTGACGAATGAGGCTCGCCTGCGTCGCACTCCGCAGAGACCGAGAACTCGACAACCACGGTGGAGAAAGACCGTTAGCGACGACCATACAGATCCGCCGTTCGAAGTGAACTTTGCAGTTGGAACCTTCAGTAGGCCAATTCCGTATACACTTCTGCGGTCTGGTTTTTCTGGAGATTCCATGATGCGATCTAGCAACCCCTTGGCAGTGGCATTCTGCTGTCTCACCATTTTCTGCCTCGCTTTCCTCACAACCTCGGCCCTGGCTCAACCGCCGGGAGCGAACGAAATGCCCTCCGTCATTCAAGTTCCGCCCGAGGCGCAAGCGTCGGCACATTTCGACGCCACGGCAGCCACGAATGCTTATCTGGCGCAGATTCCGGCCGACAAGACGGCCCGTTCCGACGCCTATTTCGAGGGCGGCTACTGGCTGATTCTCTGGGATTTCCTTTACTCCGTTATAGTCGCGCTGCTGCTGCTAAATTTGCGGTGGTCGGCGCGCATGCGCGATTTGGCGGAACGCGTTACTCGTTTCAAGCCCGTGCACACATTCGTCTATTGGGTGCAATATCTGCTATTAACAACAATCCTGATATTTCCCCTAGGCGTTTATGAGGATTATTTCCGCGAGCACAAGTACGGACTCGCGACGCAAACCTTCGGCCCCTGGATGAGCGATCAATTGAAGGGTCTTGGCGTGAACCTGCTACTGGGCGGCATATTGGTAGTGATCCTATTTGGCGTCGTCCGTCGCCTGCCTCGCACCTGGTGGATCTGGGGCGCGGTGGTAACCATCGTTTTCCAAGCGGTCGTCATATTGATTGCGCCTGTATATATCGTACCCATATTCAACACTCCGAAGATTCTCAACGATCAAAAGATCGTCGATCCGATCCTGAGCATGGCTCGCGCCAATGGAATCCCCGCGAAGAATGTCTACCAGATTGACGCCTCTAAGCAAACCACGAAGATGAGCGCTAACGTCAGTGGCTTTGCCAGTACCATGCGCATCACTCTCAATGACAACCTGTTACGCCGGGGCTCACCGGAGGAAATTCAGGCTGTCATGGGACACGAGATGGGCCACTATGTGATGAATCACATTTACAAACTCATCACGTTTTTCTCGATCATTATCGTTCTTGCCTTCGCCTACTTACATTGGGGACTCGCCTGGGCTCTGCAGCGTTGGGGCGAGAAATGGCAAATTCGCGGCGTAGGCGATACGGCTGTTCTTCCGCTCGTGATTCTGTTGTTTGCGATCTTTGGCTTCGTCACCACTCCCGTGTTCAACACCATTATCCGGACACAGGAATATGAGGCCGACATGTATGGCCTTAACACAAGCCGGCAGCCGGATGGTTTTGCGCAAGCCGCCATTCATCTCGGAGAATATCGAAAGATGAATCCCGGTCCCATCGAAGAGATCATCTTTTTCGATCATCCCAGCGGCCGCAATCGCATCTATGCGGCCATGCGCTGGAAGGCGGAGAATTTGAGTTTATTCACCGCACCACAGCCATGCGTTCCGAAAACCTCGGAGAACTCGGCCACGATGCCGTCCTCTGTTGTTGACAAGAAGTAGCCCAAGTCGTAGTAGGCTGAGAGCGAATGGCTGACGGCTGCTTGTTCTATTACATTACCGATCGAAGCCAGTTTCGCGGCGACGAATCAAACCGTCGCCGCGCTCTGCTGGCAAAGATTGCGGAGGCAGCGCAATGGGGCGTCGACTACATCCAGCTTCGCGAAAAGGATTTGACCGCAAGGGAACTGGAGAATCTGGCGCGAGAAGTAGTCGCGACCGTGCGCCAGGGTTCCGCCTCTACGCGCGTCTTGATTAACTCACGCACAGACATTGCTCTAGCCACCGAAGCGGACGGCGTTCATCTTCGCGCCGACGATATCTCCCCCGCAGACGTACGACGAATTTTGCAGACTGTCCACCCGCAGCCAACGAGACATTTCGCCCTGGCCGTTTCCTGCCACTCAAACGAAGATGTCGTCAGAGCTGACGTTGAGGCAGTCGACTTCGCGGTGTTCGCCCCCGTATTTGGAAAAAGCAGAGTTCCTGAATCCAAGGCCACGGGGATTGAGGCACTTCGGGAAGCTAGTCGCGGGAAGATTCCCGTACTCGCCCTCGGCGGCGTTAGTGTTGAGAATGCCGCATCTTGTCTGGACGCGGGTGCGGCGGGCGTCGCCGGCATGCGACTATTTCAAGATAATAAAATCGCCGATGTTGTTCGTGCACTGCGAGCCGCTTGAGAAATGGAACCTACGTCTGCCATTCCTCACTCTCACATAGCAGCCTCACTACCTACGGTTATGCGCATTCCGGCGGGATGGTTCCTTATGGGCTGCGATTCCGGCCAGGACAATGAAAAGCCGGTGCATCGTGTTTGGATCGACGAATTCTCGCTCGCTGCGTGCCAGGTCACGAACGCTGACTACGCACGCTTTCTGCGTGCAACCGCCTCTCTACCGCCGCCGTTCTCAAGCGATCCTGCACTCAATAGTCCCGAGCAACCCGTGGTAGGAATTTCGTGGTTCGAGGCAGCTGCGTATTGCGAGTGGCTCAGCGCGATCTCCGACAAACAGTTCCGCCTGCCGACTGAAGCGGAATGGGAGCGCGCGGCTCGGGGCGGCCAGAACTCCGCCACGCTTTTTCCGTGGGGCGACGAACTTCCTCAGTCGCTGACGGCATACTCCCGACGTTGCGCCGATTTCTGGAAGACTGGGCCGGAGCCGGTCGGCCTTGGGGATGCGAATCCCTTCGGTCTCTTCAATATGTGCGACAACGTGCATGAGTGGTGCAGCGACTGGTTCGCGGCGGACTATTATTCCCTTTCACCCGAGCGAAATCCCGGTGGTCCCGCGACCGGCGAGCGCAGGGCCTCCCGCGGTGGATCATGGCGCCACCACATCAAGATGTCGCGCTGCGCCGCCCGTTCCAGCATTCCTCCGTCGTTTCAGTACACGGACTACGGGTTTCGGGTAGCGTGCGACATAGAATTGACCGGTAGATCGCGGGTCGGAGCTTCGAAGCGTGATCGCCGCGGAACTGAATAGGTGATTCGAAGGACATTCGATGCGAAAAGCATTCCTGGTAACGGTTATTTGGTCTGCGAGTATTTTTCTGAATGCGCAGCAGCCTGCCGCGCACGCCGACGCAACTCCCTCGGCCGACGCCGAAATCAAAGCTCTGGAACTAAAGCTGCCGGAACTAATCGTTCAGGCCGATTGGGATGAATACGCCAAGCATCTTGCATCCGATTACCTGCACACGCGAGATAACGGACAGGTCGAGAACAAAGAGGAAACGATGGCGGCTCTGCGCGACATCAAGCGCAAAATCATCGTCATGGAAATGGAGCCCGACGATCTCCTCATCCACATTTATGGTGACACCGCAATTTCCAGTGCGAAATTCACTATCAGAGTAAGAGAGGCTGGACAGGTAAAAAGCCGTGTCATTCGCCAAAGCGACGTGTTCGCGAAGAACGACGGCCAATGGTTGCTGGTGGCGGAGCAGGCTACAGTCGTCGGAAAGTAATCTCGGATTGTCTTCGCCTCTTCCTACCCACGATTTCCTTAGTGGACGTTCGTTGTCTTGGTGGCGCTTTTCGCAAATTGAGCCACGCCCACAAACCGCAGTGTAGAATAGAGCGTTTGTGCTTCTCATTCCGCACTCATAAGGGGGCTTCATGCCCAGTACGTCCAAGACCATGCTCGCGGTCGTCAAGCCGGAAGCCGCGCCGGGCGCGGAAATACGCGAGGTTCCGATTCCAACTTATGGACGTACCGATGTCCTCGTAAAAGTGAAGGTTGCCTCCATTTGCGGCACCGACCTGCACATTTATGAATGGGACCGCTGGGCGCAAGGCCGCATTCATCCTCCGCTGATTCCCGGACACGAATTTTGCGGCGAGGTGTTCGGGCTGGGAGATGAAGTCACGAGCGTCAGAGTTGGCGACTTTGTGTCCGCTGAAATGCACGTGGCTTGTGGCAAGTGTCTGCAGTGCCGGACAGGCGAAGCTCATATTTGCCAGAATGTAAAGATTATCGGCGTCGACACCGACGGCGCATTTGCAGAATACGTCGTCATTCCCGAATCGAATATCTGGAAACTGGATCCAGCGATCCCCGTGGAATATGCCTCCATCCTCGACCCGCTGGGGAACGCGGTGCACACAGTGCTGGCGGGAGAGATTGCCGCAAAGACCGTAGCTGTCACGGGCTGCGGGCCGATCGGACTTTTCTCCATCGCAGTCGCGCGAGCGGTCGGAGCGACCACTATCTTTGCCATTGAAGTCAACGAGCACCGGCGCAAACTCGCGGCCGAAATGAAAGCCGACTATGTGCTCGACCCTTCGAAAGAAGATGTGCGGGCGATCGTGGCGGACAAAACCGGGGGGCTCGGCGTGGATGTGATCCTCGAAATGGCCGGACATCCCGACGCAATTCGCACCGCCTTTGACATTGTGCGGCGCGGGGGACGCATCTCTCTACTCGGACTTACCTCCAAGCCCATTCCCCTGAACTTTTCGGAAGACATTATTTTTAAGGGCATTACTGTGCAGGGCATCAACGGGCGCCGGATGTACCAGACTTGGTATCAAATGACGGCTCTTCTCAAGAGCGGCCGCCTTGATCTTCACCCCGTGATCACGGACCACATTGCGATGAAGGATTTTTCAAAAGCCATGGCGCGGCTCAAGACGGGAGAAGCCAGCAAAATTCTGGTATATCCGAAAGGAATAAACTAGCCAACTTCGCGCGGCTAAACTCTCTTAAATTGAAACTTACTGCTTTACCGTGAGTTCAGAAGGCCGCAGAGCTTCCTCGCCCGTGGCAGCGTCTCGCGCAACGAAGCAGAGCGCGGCTCCCCCGGCGATGCCGGAGTCCTCTCCATAACGAGCCGAAACGAATGGGATCTCTTTGCAACGCTGATTTACTGCGAATTCCGGCAGGCGATCGACGATCTCTCCGAAAAACGGCTTCATCATCGAAGCCACTCCGCCGCCGACGATAATGACGTCCGGATCGAGCAGGTCGATGATGTTGCCAAACCAACAAGCCAGTAACCGGACGGTTTCGTGCAGAACCTCGCCCGCCACCGGATCTCCGGCTGCTGCTGCCTGGCCGACCATCTGGCTCGTTACGGATTCTAACTTGCCTCCTGCTAAATCGAGCAGGCTTGACGTGCGTCCACTTTCCAAAGTGGCTCGTGCGCGACGTGCGATCGCCGGTCCGGCGGCAAGAACTTCGATACAGCCCGGTTTGCCGCATCCGCAGTGCGGTCCGTTGTAGTCGATGCTCATGTGACCGCCTTCACCGGCAGCCCCTGTGCGGCCGTGATAGATGCGCCCGTCAAAAATGATAGCGGTGCCAATGCCCGTGCCGAGGGTGGCGTAAAAAACATTGTGGTAGCCGCGGCCCGATCCCCACAAAGTTTCGGCAAGGCCTGCGGCGTTCGCGTCGTTGTCGACTTTGACGCGTACTCGGTAGATTTTCGCGACCTCGGCAGCCAGCGGGAAGTCTCGCCAGCACGGAAGGTTGGGAGGATTGATCACAACCCCTGTCTTTGGATCAAGCGGGCCAGGAGCGCAGATTCCGATTCCGCGAATTAGATGATGGCCGCCCGCGATGGATACAGCCTGAGCCGATGCTGTCTCTATGGCCTTGATGACGGATGCCAGCCCGTCCGCCGCGGTGCCGCTGCTGACCATCGGATTCCGGTTATGGCATAAAATTTCGCCGTTCGCATCCACTAAACCGGCGGCAACTTTCGTACCTCCAACATCGACTCCAATTACGAGATCGTCACGCACCGCTACTGAAGACATACACTACCCTTTCGCCGGTCTAACAGGTCGCACTAGCGGGCCAACACGGGAACAGGCCTGGAGCCCCGGAACGCGTAATAAACAATGTAGAGATAGCAAATAACGGGGAGAAAGAATGCATGGTGAATTCCGATACGGTCAGCAATCGCGCCCTGCGCGACAGGAATAATTGCTCCGCCCACAATGGCCATCACCAACATTCCTGAACCATCGCCCGTCAGCGGGCCGAGTTCGGCGATGCCCAGCGTAAAAATGCTGGGGAACATAATCGAATTGAAAAATCCGACAAGAATGATGCTCCACATCGCCAAGTGTCCCGAAGTAAGCATCGAAACACACACCAGAGTTGCGGTGCAGATTCCCGCCAGTCCAAGCAGGTGGCCTGTTTTCATGGCAACCCGGCCGTTGTTGAATACCGAAGCTATTGCCAAAAGAACCAACGCGATGAAACAGAGGGCGACCAGAGGACGTCCTTCCACCAGAACTCCAAAAAGCGCCGACAGCAACGACGCAATTCGCGGAGAGGCGCTCGACGCCCCCGATCCAGTCAACAAAGATCCACTCAACAAATAGGACAGAATCAGGAGCGCGCCCGCAATGGCGGCGCAAAGTGCCATGGTTACTGTTTTGACACCGTGCAACAGCGCGGATCCAATGAATCGGCCGATCATCGCGCCGCCCCAATAAAAAGCCACATATCCGGCGGCCACCACTGCCGACAGATTGCCGATTTCGCTTTGGCTGAAATAGTTGATCAGGAAACTGCCAATCGAGACCTCAGCTCCCACATAAACGAAGATCGCAACCGCGCCCAACACCAGATGAGGATAGGACCAAATGCTTTTACCGACGCCGGTGTCGCCTTTGGCACGCTCCGTTCCAGGAATCGCCGGGAGTTTAAAGAGCGAGATGAGAGAGCCGAGTGCAATGAGCGTAAGTCCTATAACCAGATACGGCAACTTAACGGACGAAGCTTCGTGAATACGGTAAGCCTGCTGAGCGTCAACCGACATTTGCCGCACGAGGTCCATACTCTTTGGGACCGCGGTCAAAATGAGCAATCCGCCGAGGTACGGCGCGATGGTGGTGCCCAGTGAGTTGAACGCTTGCGCCAGATTGAGCCGGCTCGATGCCGTCTCCGGCGGGCCAAGCACCGCGACGTACGGATTAGCCGCGACTTGCAGCGCGGTGATTCCGGCGGCAAGAACGATGAGCGCTCCGAGAAACAAAGGATACGAAGGCACGCTTGCGGCGGGAATGAATAGAAACGATCCCAGGCCCATCGTAAACAGTCCCGCCACCATGGTTTTCTTGTAGCCAATCCAGTCAACAACCTTGGCGCTCGGAATGGAGAAAATAAAATAGGCGGAGAAAAAAGCGAACTGAATCAGCATCACCTGGAAATAATTCAGGTCGAAAATCGATTTGAGGTGAGGAACGAGAATGTCGTTCAAGCAGGTGAGAAAGCCCCACATGAAAAACAGGGTTGTCACCACCCACAAAGCAGCTCGATAAGTATTGGTAGGGGATGAAGTAGTAGTAACGGACTGCGAAGTCAGATTGGAACTCGGGACAGGCGGCATCGGCCTCCATCTTTCTCGGCTGCTTCAGGGCAGCAAGGGCGGGTCGTGACGCCCTCTTTACGAAAGGATCATACCATCGTGAACTCGGAATTAATAGAATCTGAGGAACGGATTATGGGGTAATGGGCAGTAGAAAAACGTTAACCCTGATAGTCGACTCACGGTGTGCGGTGCCTCTTGCAGAGCGGATATTTGGTTAAAGGCGCCCGAAGTTCGCGTCCGCTGTTTCCCATGCATTCCCAACGGCCCAAGTTACGAACTACGAACTTGCCCGGATGACTCGCGTATTACGAGCTCTGGCTCGATGGCAATTTCCGGTAAAACATCGCCGTCCTGTTCAATCATGCGAATCAGCGTCTCAGCGGCTATTCTTCCCATGCGGTCGAGCGGCTGTCGCACAGTTGTGAGGCTCGGAGTGTGAAATGCAGCCCACTGAATATCGTCAAACCCGACGACCGAGAACTCTTGCGGAATACGAAATCCTTCTTCCTGGATCGCTCGAATTCCACCAATGGCCGCAATGTCGTTGTATGCAAAGAGCGCCGTAAACGGCTTCCCGCCCGACAGCAATCTTTTCACATACGGATAGCCGAGCTGCGGAGAAGGATCATCAAACTCAAGATGGACGACGAGTGCCGGATCCATCTCTAGTTCCAGTTCATGGGCCACCTTGCAGACCGCTTTCCATCGATCTTCAGAGTCGGAACTGTTGGGCTGGCCTTTCATGAAGGCAATTTTGTGATGGCCCAAACTTACCAGGTGTTCCAGTGCCAATCGGACGCCCCGTTCCTGATCGAGGACGATATTAGTCACGCCCGCCAGCGCCCGGTGGCCGGCGACAGAAACGGTCGGTAACGACGGTGATTCCGGCAACGTCGTATCCACCGTTATAAAACCTTCTGCGCCCCGTTCGATCAGCAGTTGCGAGTGATCGCGCAGCATAGTTGCATCGTGCCGGTGAATGACGGTAAGAAAGAAGTAGTTGTGCTGTCGTAGGTAGGCCTCGATGCCGCTGATGACGAGGGAACCATAGGCGTCGCCGATCTCCTCAACAATCAGGCCGACGGTGTATGTACGTTTTTGACGCAGCGATCGGGCAAGAAAATTTGGACGGTAGTGCAGTTCCTGAGCCGCTGCATGAATCCGCTGCCGCGTGTGCTCCGGAATGGCCCGCGCCGAAGGAGCATTGTTCAGGACCGACGAGACCGTTCCCGGCGCCAACCCAACATGAATCGCAACCTCCCGTAGGGTGACTTTTCCAGGCTGACTGATCCGCGACTTTTTCTTCTTTTCCATCCCGCGTGATTATCGCAGACCGGCCCTCATAATCTCTGCTCAAAATCACGCGTCGAGAGAGGTTTAGCCCGTATCGATACCCGGCGACCCGTGCGGGGCGCAGGCACAACCGGATAAGATCCCGCTGACCTGGCTATTGCGCGACCCATGAGATGCTCTGCTATCCTAAAAACCGGCCGACCGAAGACGTAGCAACTGCGGAGAGGTGGCCGAGTGGTTGATGGCTCCGGTCTTGAAAACCGGCGTACCTGAAAAGGTACCGGGGGTTCGAATCCCTCCCTCTCCGCCAGAACTTTGCGCCCCCCTCGTCAACCGACAGCCGTGGCCTCATCGTGTTGCCAGAATTTCAACCTGCTGTTCGATTTCAGCAATTGCCACCGGCGCAAGGTTCGCGTCCCGAAGCCGCTGATTCAGTTGTGGCAACTTTGTTTGCTTGAAGTTGTTCCAATCGGCGATCCCTACCTTAACCTGCTGGCTTGATTCCTGATAGACCGCGATGGCCTGTGATGGCACTTCACGATCTCCACTTTCGACTACTCCCAATGCGGATGCGAGCCCCGTGTAAGCATCCTGCAGTCCAGCAGGCGCATTGTTGATCGCATTGCCCGTCGCATTCTTATTCGTCAGGATCTTTGTCATTTCGTTCTGCGCGTCATTGATCGCCGACCTGAGTTGTGGAATCTCGATGCGCATCTTCTTCGCGTAGGGTGTTTGTTGGGGCACTTTTTGTTGTAGGTCAGACAACTGTTTCTGCACCGCAGCTATTTCGGCGAGCGCGCGCCGGGCCTCGACCGTCTCCAGAAAAATCTTGTGACCCAATTCGAATTGCTGAGCCAGTACCTGCGGGGTGGCCGGCGAGCGCGGATCCATTTCGATTGTCAGAGGCGCGGTTTGCGTCTTGCCATCCACCGTCAGCCGAACCTCATAGAGGCCCGGAACTGCTTTGGGACCACTCGGATTGCGATACTCAGAATCTTCGTCGGCGCTCGGTCCTCCGGAGGTACGCCAGGTCAGATCCCATACGAAACGATGCGCTCCAGCACTCTTCGTCAAAGTCGGCGGCTTCGTGAACCAGCGCTCGGCTACGGGAAGGGGCTGATACTTCGGCGAAGTTTTCTCCTCAGCCGGATGATCGCCGGAAGCAGAAAACCCGCGTACAAGATTTTGCTGCCTGTCGAAGACCTCGAGTTTCACGGAAGTCGCCGCCGCGGGCAGGAAGTAATCGATGATCGCCCCTGTCGGAGGATTCTCCGCCGTCGGCTCTTCGGGCGGAAGCGGCGTGCCTGAAAAAGAATCGTTGTCGACACGAATTGCCTTTGCTGGACGATAGAGTGTGGGTCCACTCGCTCTCCCTGCCTCAAGCGCTTGTCGAAGGGGCGAGATGTTGTCCAGCACCCAGAAAGAACGGCCGAACGTTGCGATCACCAGGTCGTCGCCGTGGATAGTCAGATCGCGAACTCCCGTGATCGGCAGGTTGAGTTGGAGCGACTGCCAGTGATCTCCATCGTCAAACGACGCGAAGACTCCGAATTCGGTTCCCGCGAAAAGCAGTCCTTTGGTTTGCGGATCTTCGCGGACGGCACGCACGAACGCCGGAGCGGCAAGGCCTGTCGTGATCAATTTCCATGACGCTCCGTAATCACGCGTGCGATAGATATAAGGAGTCTGATCATCGAGGCGCGCGCGATCCACGGCCGCATACGCAACGGCAGGGTCGAAATGCGAAGCCTCGATTAATGAAATCTTGCTCCAGTCGCCAACGCCCGTCGGGGTGACATCCTTCCAGGTTTTCCCACCGTCGCGGGTGAGATGAATTAATCCCGAATCACTCCCCGCCCAGATGAGGTCGCCTTGCAGCGGAGAAGGGGCAAGGGAAAAGACCACGCCGTAGCCGAAGCGCTTGGCGTTCGCGAGCGTCGGCAGATTCCCTGCCGCTGCGTCACTCGGGGGCTTTTCGTCGGCGCGTTTTTTGTCGTCGGTACTTTGAACCTCGGTGTTCGCAGCCGCTGCGCCGGTAAGATCCGGACTGATTGTTTCCCAATGCAGACCGTCGTCCGCAGTCTTCATGACATATTGCGTTCCGAGATAAAGAATCGTCGGATCAATCGGAGACGCGACGAGTACGGGCGTCCACGGTTCGCGATACTTGCGCTCATGAATCTCCGATTCCCAGGAAAATGCCGGCCATGGAGTAATATCCTGACTCAAGCCCGTGCGCTTGTTGAAGCGGGAGATGGGCCCGTAGGTTCCGCTTAGATAGACGACATCGGGATCCTTTGAATCGACCACCATGTACCCGCTCTCACTCGGGCCGGACGGAAACCAGTCACGCGGCGTTATGTTGTCGTGGTCGGTGCGGCTGACTACGGCTGCGCTCCCGCTATCCTGCTGCGTCCCGTAGATCGTATAGGGAAAACGGTTGTCGGTCGTGACATGATAAAACTGGGCGGTGGGTTGGTTATACCAACTGCTCCAGGTACGCCCGCGATTGAGGCTGATCGTCGTCCCTTGGTCGGTTCCCAGAACCATGCTGGCGGAATTATTGGGATCGATCCAGAGTTCGTGATAGTCATCTCCGCCCGGAGCTCCGCGCACAATCGAAATTGATTTGCCGCCATCTTCGGACCTATACAGTGCGACATTCGGCATATAAATCACGTCAGAATTTTTAGGATCGATGGTGATGCGATTGAAGTACCAAGCGCGGCTGCTAAGACGAGAATCGGCATTCGCGAGCGTCCAAGTATTCCCTCCATCCTCGGAGCGATAGAGTCCGGAACTCCTGGCTGCATTTTTCTTGGCTTCGATGAGCGCATAGGCGCGCTTGCCATCGCGCGCGACCGCGATCCCAACCCGTCCCCAATCCCCCTCTGGCAGACCGTTGCCAGTGAGACGAGTCCAGGTTTTTCCACCATCTTGCGAACGGTGAAGGCCGCTGCCGGGGCCATCCGTGGGAGCGTAGTTGCTCCACGGCGCGCGGTGCGTTTGCCACGCACCGGCAAACAGAAGCTGCGGATTCCCCTCACTCATCGCGAGATCAGAAATGCCGACTTCGGATCCAAGGTCGAGAACCCGCGCCCAGTGCGCCCCGCCGTCTATCGATTTGTAAACACCGCGCTGGTCGTTCGACGCATAGACATGTCCGAGCGCGCCCACATAGACGACATCGGGATTCTGTGGATCGATCAGAATACGGCTGATTTGGCGTGTATCGTCGAGGCCGATGTGTTGCCAAGTTGCACCTGCGTCGGAGGACTTGTAAACACCATTTCCTGACGACAAATCTTCGCGGATGTCGCTCTCGCCGGTTCCCGCATAAATAATTTTAGGATTCGAAGGGGCGACTGCGAGGGCGCCAATCGAAGCCGCTGGCTGGCCATCGAAGATTGGCGTCCACACAACTCCGGCGTCGGTGGTCTTCCAGATGCCACCGTTGACCGCTCCAAAATAGAAAGTACTCGAATCGCCGGGGACGCCCGCCACAGCAACCGCGCGTCCACCACGAAACGGGCCAAGCAAGCGCCATTTGAGAGCGCCCATGAATTCCTCAGGAACCGGAAACCCGGAAGGGGTGGCCTGCCCCATCGCAGCCACCGTCAGCCCCAGAAAAGCGCACGCGACGATGCGCAACAAAGTGAGACGAAGAGAACAGAATTTGTATTTACGCAAGAAGCAGGCCCTCGTTTTTTGTACCCCAGTTGGATGACATATTATGCCTGAGTCTCTAACTGTGCATCGAGCGGACCTGCCTTCTATCCGAAGGAAGTCGTTCCATTGCGTAAGCACGGTGACCCAGCTTAATGTGTAATGTCTTGGGATTAATGTCGAATGACGGATGACCCATGCGCGTGAACGATGCCGTAGTCCTGTCCTTAATCTTGCTCGTGATGATGGCCACCTTGCTGGCGCTTCTGCATCGCACACGCCTGGGATCGCTGGTTCACGACCACATTGCAGACCGTCCGCGCCGCAGACTGTTTCTGGCCTCGATCAGTTTCTTTCTAACTTTCGCCATCGTGCGGGGAATGGTTTATTGCATACGGCATCAAATCCCGCCATTCCATTACATACTGATGAATGGGACCCATATACACCATCTCGTCATCGGAATCCTGATTCTATTGGCAGTGGGCTATGGCTGGCTCTGCGAGTTTGGGAATGGAAGCGATACTTCGTCGATCTTTGCCAGCCGCCTAATGTCCTTACTTTACGGAGTCGGCGCGGCTCTAACGCTCGACGAGTTCGCCTTGTGGCTGAATTTGAAAGATGTTTATTTTGTGCGCGAAGGACGATCGAGCATCGATGCCGTATTCTTGTTCGGCTCTCTGCTCGCCATTGGCGGGTGGGGTGCCCCTCTCTTCAGCGCTCTCGCAAGGCGCTCCAATAAGCAATGACTCGACCTTCCGCTTCCCAACGCTCCGTCGCGTCCCCCCGCGTGGTAAGCATCGCCGACCTACGCGCGATTGCCCAGCGGCGTGTCCCTGGCGCTGTCTTCGACTATCTCGATGGCGGGGCCGAGGGCGAAGTAACGCTCAGAGAAAATTGTCGCGTTTATAAGGACATTACATTTCGTCCGCGACATGCCGTATCGTTTGCAGATTGCAGTTTGTGCACGCGCGTTCTCGGCTTCGATCTCGCCATCCCGTTCTTGCTCGCTCCCGTGGGCTACAGCAGGCTGATGCATCCCATCGGCGAAGTGGGCGCGGCTCGGGCTGCCGGAAATGCAGGAACCGCTTACATACTTTCGACCATCTCCGGACATCCGCTGGAAAAAGTCAAAGAGGCTTCGACCGGCCCTGTTTTCTATCAGCTTTATTTGCTCGGAGGGCGCGAGGCCGCCGAGGCAGCGATCGAACGAGCACGCCACGCGGGGTTTGCCGCACTGGTAGTCACCATCGATACCGCAGTCTCGGGCCTTCGTGAGCGCGACTACCGCAACGGAATGAAGGAGCTCATCAGCGGCAGCGTCTTTGAGAAAGTTCCTTACCTTCCGCAAATTCTGTCGCGTCCGCGATGGCTCGCCGATTTCCTGCTGGATGGAGGACTGCCCGTGCTTCCGAACGTCGTACCTATCGGCCAGGGACCTATGCCGTTGGTTGATGTCGGCGCCGGCCTTGCCCAGTCGGCCGTAACTTGGAAGGACCTCACCTGGATCCGCGAGCTGTGGCGCGGACCAATCATCGTCAAGGGCGTACTTACGGCAGAGGACGCACATCGCGCCGTCGCTGAAGGCGCCACGGCCGTTTCAGTCTCGAATCATGGCGGACGTCAACTCGACGGCGTACCTTCATCTTTGCTAGCGTTGCCCGAGGTCGTGAAAGCCATCAATGGACAGGCGGAAATCCTGATGGACGGAGGCATCCGTCGCGGCTCCGATATCGTGAAGGCGCTTTGTCTCGGAGCGAGGG
>Ga0302277_1000690_pt1 | contig 25590 bp, 18 predicted proteins | sample III_Bog_N3_1_FD_198759 | JGI IMG/M metagenome (GOLD analysis project Ga0302277, IMG submission 198759) | Peat permafrost microbial communities from Stordalen Mire near Abisko, Sweden - III_Bog_N3_1 | ecosystem: Environmental > Terrestrial > Soil > Wetlands > Peat | place: Sweden: Abisko... | reverse complement strand
GCCGGTCGTTGCGGGGGTAAAACTGATCGGCAGTGTGCACGTGGTGGCCGCGGGCAGAGTCGCGATGTTGAGCGAGGTAGAGGTCAACAGCGGGCACGCCATACCGCCGGTGCTGTTTATGCTGAAGCTGGCGGAGATACTGGGATTTGTGCCCGTCGCCGGAATAGGAAACGTCAACGCTGCATTCCCGATATTCGAGAACAGGACAGTCTTTGGACTGTCGCTGCTAGTCGAGCCGACATTGGTGGAGGCGAAGGTCAAGCTCGGCCCGGTACCGAGCGCGATCTTCAGCACGCTGCCCGTCCCGGAGTCGGCGATAAAGAGGGTTTCGCTGGCGTCTACGGCTATGCCCTGGGGGCTGACGAGGCCGGTGACCGGGATGACGCTCTGCGTATAGGTGCTGCCGGAGAGCGTCTCCATCAGCACGCGCTTGTTGCCGGTGTCGGAGATGAAGACGTTGCCAAAGGCATCCACGGCCACGCCGGCGGGAGTATTGAGCCCGTTGTTGAATAGCACACTCTGCGTAAAGAAGCCGCCCTCGGTAGGCGTTTCCAGCAGGATACGATTGTTGCCGGTGTCGGCGATGTAGACGTCTCCGTTGGCGTCCGCGGCGACGGATTGCGGCCCGCTTAAGCCGCTCGCAACCACCAGTTGCAGTGCATAGCCAGCGGGCACATCGTAGGTAACACCGCTGAGGTACATCTCTTCCACTACGCGGTTGTTGCCGGTATCGGCGACGTAGATGTTGCCGCTGGGGTCTGCGGCCAGCCCGAGCGGCCCGGTCAAGCCGTTTTCTTGCTGGGGATACGCCAGCGGTTGAGTCATGTAAATGGACCCGTTATAGTACTGCACGACGCTGATCGAATTGCCGTAGGTATTGTTGTTCCAACTGTTGGAGAAGTAAAGATTGCCGGCGCCATCGATCGCGACGCCTCCGGGAATCGGCTGACTGCTCAAGGACGCATTGCCGGTCTCATTGAGGGTGGATTGCGTATAGCCGCTTCCGGAAGGCGTCTCAACGAAGATGTATCCGCGCGTGCCGGGATCGGCGATGTAGACTACGCCGCTTCCATTCAACGCGACTCCGGTCGGCGTCACCAGGCCGGTGGCGACGGCGCTCTGCGGGCCGCTGGAGAAGGCCACTTGCGGTCCAGTTCCGATACCGGAGACATACTCGGTTGCAAGTACGACCCCCGAACCGTTCACAACCTCCACCGCTCCCTTGCGGATGCCCGGCGCCTTAGGGCTGAAGGTAACCACTACGGTGCATGTTTCACCGCTTGCATAGATATGCGATCCGTTCGTGTCGCATGTGCCTGTGCCGGTATCGGTGAACTCCCCTGACGTGCCCATAGACACTGCAGCTGCGGATACCTGGGTACCTGCGGTCTGTCCACCGTATCCCTGGGGCGAGTAGAACGGTATTGTGACGGCGGCCCCAGTGTTACCCACAGCTACGGGGCCGAAGTTGGTCGAAGGGTAAGAGAACTTCGTGATCTGGTACGAGAAGCCGCTGACGTAAACGTTGTTCTGACTGTCAACCGCAATGCCAGAGACAAAGCGCGGATCGGCGGCGTTGCTCTGTGGGTCGGCGGAAAGGTTTGTGATCAAGTAACCGGCCGCCGTAGGAGTCGCCACCACAATCGCGCCGGAGTTATACCCGGGACCGTTTCCGTCCGTTATATAGACGTTCCCGTGTCCGTCGACCGCCACGTTATTCACGCTGTTCAGCCAGTTGAACGTGGTGTCGTTGACGATCACGCTCTGGACGTAGCTCCCGCCGGAGAGTGTTTCCTTGAAAAGCGTGCTGAGACCGTTGTCGGCTATATAGACGTTCCCGACGCTGTCGACCGCAACGCCATATGGGAGATTTAATCCGCTGCCGATAATGCTTTGGGTGTAGGTGCTGCCGGAGAGGGTCTCTTTCAAAACTCGTTTGTTATCCGGATCCGTGACATAGACGTTTCCGTTGCTATCGACGGCAATTTGATTTGGAAAGGTCAGGCCGTTATGGAAGTCCGTGACCACGCTTTGGGTGTAGCTGCTGCCCGTGAGGGTTTCCTTCAGGACACGGCTGTTCAGCACGTCGGCAATGTAGACGTTGCCACCGGCGTCGACGGCAACGTAGTTGGGCGAGTTGAGCCCGTTCGCGGCCTGGCTGAACAGGATGGTCTCAGTGTAGGTGCCATTGGACAGCAGCGTTTCCTTGCAAACGTTGCTGTAGTTATTTGCACCGCAAGGCGCGGCGTAGATGTTCCCGCTGCTATCGATCGCAATCCCCTTGTAAGCATCATATGAACTGGTACTGTTATTCACGACCAGCGCCTGGCTTCCATAGCGGAAGGAGGCTTGCCCATACGCTTCGCCGTTCACAAGACCGGCGGCGGCCAACAAGATTAGAACGAGCAAACGAACGCGTTTGTAAATCACCGTGATTCTCCTTCAAGGTTCGGCTTCGTAGACGAGGAGGCAGGAAGGGCGGAAATGGCGGCGCAACGGACTGGTTCAACTGGCGCGGCGCCTGGTTCCCGCGGTTGCGCACTAGTTTCTCGGGGGTTCTCCCGAAGCAGCCAGACGCGACTCTCGTGCTCCACCGTTATTTCCGTTCGTACGGTGTGCGTTACGCTGTTTCGACCGGAAGAAAGGAAGTAGCTCGTTGCCCGTGCGCTGAGTCGTTGATAGAGTTGAACCAGTCCAGTCAATTTGCAACCTCTCGCGTTTGTGATCCAGAGATTGTGCCAACATGCCGGTAAACGCAAGTGACCAGATGTGACGACTTGTGACACCGTGTGAAGTGCCTTTATGTCTATGCAAAGCAAAGGGGTACTCCAGTTCGGGGATTTTGAAATTGATCCGGTAGCACGCTCACTGCGTAAGCATGGCGAGCGTATTCCGCTCACTCGGAGATCCTTTGACATCCTGCTTTTGTTCGTTAGGCACCCTGGCGAGATCGTCAGCCGTGAGGACTTAATTAAGGGTGTCTGGTCTGACACATTCGTGGACGAGAACACTCTGTCCCAGAGCATCTCCACCCTGCGCAAATCGCTGGCCGAGCGGCCGGGAGACAACAACTACATCGCCACGCTACCGGGGCGCGGCTATCAATTCGTCGCGCAGGTAGTGGAAATCCCGGCAACTCCCCTCGACGAGATTCCGCACCAAACGCCGCAACCGATCATTCCACCAAATGCCCTCCTCCTTGAGGACCGGATGGTGCGCACGCACATCTTCACCGAGCACGATGAGCAGAAGGTAGCTACTGGTAGGCTGCTGCTGCGAGGTCGAGGCCTGGCAGTGGTCTTGACCCTCGCAGTGGCGGCTGCGGCCGCGGCTGGGTGGTCCGTGCGGGACCTGCGGCGTCCCCAACTTTATCCGCATATCGACACGGTGATCGCCGACCTCGACAATGCGACAGGAGATGCCGACTTCGATCACACACTCAACAAAGTGCTACAGGTCGATCTGCAGCAATCCCCATACTTCAGTGTGGTGAGTGATGGCCGGGCCCGCAAGACGCTCGCGCTGATGGGGCAACCCTCCGAGGTGCGACTGACGGATCAACTGGCGCGCGAGGTGTGCCAGCGCCTGAACGGACAGATATACTTCACGCCCAGCGTCGCGTCTCTAGGAGGGCACTATCTCCTCTCACTACTTGCCAACGACTGCGTCGACGGTCGTGCGCTCTCGGCGCAACAAAGAGAACTGACCTCCAAGGGCGAGGTGCTGCGCGAGTTCACCGCAATGATCTCGTCTGCCAGACGCGACGTTGGAGAATCGCGCGCATCATTGAGAAAGTTTGACAAGCCCTTCTACGAGGAGAAGACCTCCTCGCTAGAGGCGCTTAAGGCATACTCTGAGGCCGAGCGACTGGGCGATGCAGGAAAGTACACTCAGTCGATTGCGCTGTTCCGTCACGCCGTCGAACTGGATCCGCAGTTCGCGGTGGCCTATGCGGACATGGGCACCATGTGCTACAACCTCGGCGATACGTCATGTTCGAAGGCATCGACCACGAAAGCATATTCTCTTCGCGCTGTGGTGAACGAGCGAGAGCGATTCTACATCGAACTGCGGTATGCACAGAGTGTTACCGGAGACCTGCATGCTTTGCTGGATACGCTCCACGAGTGGTCGGCGATCTACCCCGAAGACAACCTTCCTCTGGGTGACCTGGTTAACTTTGAAACGTGGACGGGGCAATTCGCGCAAGCGGCTTCCGATGCCGACCATCTACAAGCGTTGGAGCAACGCCATAACCTTCACAATGGCATCACATTGGAGATCGAGGCGCGCGCCTACTTTCACGCGCATATGCCAGACAAGTTGCGCACAACCTATCAGGATGCGGTGCAAAGAAAGCTGGACGATGCGGCGATCCATGGTCTGATGCTCCAACTGGCAGCGGCCGACGGCAACCAAGCCAGCATCGATCAACAGATTGCTTTGGTGCATGGAACGCCGGACGAAGTGCACGTGCTGCAGGAGGCTGGATCGGCGTATTTGGCCGCGGGGCAGGTGCGTCGAGCCGAGGCATTCTTTCAGCAGGCGACCGCAGCGGCCAGACGCGAAAACCTGCTGGCGACCTTGACCGATCTCGACGACTACCATGCCCGTATGCTGGTCGAACTCGGCCTGAACGACCAGGCGCGGAGTCTGCTGCAAACTCTGCCCGCGAACGATCCGTCGTTGGACAAGGCTTTTACCGAAGCAGAACTGGGGTTGGAACAGCCCGCGCTGGAGGAAGCCAGGAAGCAACTGGCCGAGGCGCCGACGGATACTCTGATGACCGTGGAGTTTGTACCCTCTGTGCGGGCAGCGGTCGCGCTACGCAATGGCAGGCCGGAAGACGCGATCCAGCTATTGCAGGCCGCAGAGCCCTATGAGATGCGCGACCCGACGGTGCCATATCTGCGAGGGCAGGCATATCTCGAAGCGCACCGCGGCAAAGAGGCAGCCGCCGAGTTCAGCAAGATCGCCGAACAGCCCTGGGTCGGCGATCCACCTGCCCCCGTAGTAGAGCTTGCCGAACTTGGCCTCGCACGATCGTTCGCGCAGCAAGGGCTGGATGATCAGGCGATCGCCTGCTATCGCCACTTTCTCAACGCCTGGGCGCACGCCGAACCATCTCTCCCCGTGCTGATCCAGGCAAAGGCTGAACTCGCGGCATTAGCAACAGAACCTGCAAAGAAGCGATAGACCGCTTTCTTCACACCAACAAGTTGTCGACAGTCACCTGCCTTTGTATCCATAGGGTTTTGAATGGTGCTTTGGTATTCTCGCTTCTATTGCTTTCAGTGGGACGCGTCGGGCATTTTGGCTGAAATTCTGGGTCAGAAACCGCAGCTTATAAAGCACTTGCGATGTTTCAAAAGGGCTAATCAGCGGCTACAAAGCCGAGTAGCTCTTGGAACGGGCATCGAAAAGCGAATAGCCGAATGTGGTTGGGCTCCGGCGATCCTTGCGCATCGTAATTTGAAGCAAAATCGCCTCAGCGCAATTCCAGAGAGCCGGGCCGTGAAAACGTGATATGGCCTGATATGGAGTGACCGTGTCAACCTGAGCAATCCCGGGGGGGGTTGTTGTCGTTTACGCCGTTGTTCGAGGACAGAGCGAGCAGCAGTCGGGGCAGTTTTCAGCGACGATTGATCAGTCCGATATTCGCGGGTCGAAACCGCATAATCTTGATCCGTCGGGAGCTGCCTCTGATTGTTATCGCGAGTCCGGCTGAGCCTGTCGCGTAGGCCATTCGAGGATTCTCCTTCGTGCTTACCTCGGCTGCTGCTGGCTCTGTGCTCGATGCTTTTCTCGAGCTGCTATTCGCTGGCTTACAGTTGCTTCCGCAATGGTACCAATGGCCCATATAAAACCCAGCAGTTCGCGGCCCACCGCGGTGACGATCTTTCGTTTGTCTTTCCCCTTCGCCGCCAGTCGCGCGTATCGCTCGTACAGTCGGTGTTGTGCCTTCCACGCAATCTCTGTGGCCTCTTGCGACGCACTCTGCTGTCGTTTTCGCAATCCAGCCCAGATGGGGCAGCAGGACGATGATAACTCCATACTGCTTCGACGACCATGCCCAGAAATCGTAACTTCTTCTTCATGACCGGCTCCCTTCCGCTTGTGGCTCTGGACTGTGGTTCTCTGCGAACTCACAGCCTAACCCACGGTCGGCGCATCGGCGCCGGTCACTCCATGATGACTGTTCTCGTAAATTGAAACCCCCGCTTGCGAGATGATATGCGCAGGTCTGTGAGTCCAGGATCGAACTCCGGTCGGGGGACGGTGACCCGAGCGCAGTAGAAACTTGCCCAGTCGGTGACGAGCTCGCAACACATCCTGCTTGGCCGCTTCACGCGCACGCACCAGGTCGCGCAGCGCCTCAGAACCCGCATCCGGAACCCAGACCCCCGTCAGATCGCCAGAGCGATAGCTTCGTGCCAGCTTCTCGGCGTCGCGCCGATCGGTCTTCACCCGGTCGCCGGCCTTTACCGGGACCAGTGACGGGGCGATCACCTCACACTGCACACCTAGCTCGGCCAACTGCCAGTAAAGTACATAGCCAGTCGGCCCGGCTTCATAGCAGACCCGCAACTTCTCTACCGGGCCAAGCTTCTTGATCAGCTTGCGTATCGATTCCATCCGGTTAGGAATCGTGCCAAGGCTTCGTACCTCGCCATCGGGTTCGGCTATCGCTGCGACAATCGTTTCTGAAGGCCGACTGACGTTTAGGCCCGCTTCAAAATGGTGTGGACGTGGAAGCTGACAGCACGTCTGCGCATGGCCGGCATTCGGATTTGACAAGGTAATAATATTAGGTTAACCTAACAATTAGGTATGCCTAAATGCATCTTATTGTCAGAATCGAATGGACAGCGATAACCCTGTTTACCGTAATGGCCGGGATAGGTGTGCCTCGGCTCGTCGCTCAAAACGGAACCAGCAGCGCTCTGGCGGGGACCATCGCAGATAAGAGCAACGCCGTCATTGCTAACGCTCAGGTCGCCGCAACCGAGGTTAACACCGGTGCTTCCCGCTCCCTCCAAACCAACACCGACGGTCGCTTTCTGTTTTCTCAGGTCAATCCTGGAACCTACCGCATCGAGGTACGCGCCGCCGGTTTCGCCGTCGCAACATCGCAGGCAACCAGCGTCTCCGTCGGCCAGACTGCGACCGTCAACTTCACACTCTCGCTCGCATCCTCTTCTCAGGCGGTTGAAGTCATCGCGCAGTCCGGCCTGATGAGTCTCGAAAACGCAAACACGTCCACCACCCTCGAAGCCAAGACTATCAAGAACCTGCCCAACCCCGGCCAGGACCTCACCTACGTCGCGCAGTTCGCCGAAGGCGCACTGATGAATACTGCCGGATCGTCCAACGACGCCAAGGCTGCTGGCGGGTACGGCAATGTCGAGTTTAACGGCCTGCCTGCTACCTCAAACGGTTACGTGCTCGACGGCTTCGACTCGAATGATCCTTTCCTCGGTCTGAACGTCGGGCTCTCCACCAACCTCGTCATTGGCCTCGACGCGCTACAGGAGGCGACCGTCAACACCAACTCCTACGCCGTCGACCAGGGCCGCTATGGTGCCGCACAGGTCAACTACTTCACGAAATCCGGCACCAACCAATTCCATGGTGACGCGTACGAGATATGGAACGGCTCGCTTCTCAACGCCACCGACTTCTTCCTCCACGCTAATGACACGCCTGGCAACATAGCAAGAAAACCACGCTCTACCGTCAACGAATTCGGCGTCAGCGTAGGCGGTCCCATCCGCGCCAACAAACTCTTCTTCTTCGCCCACTACGAAGGCATCCGCATCGCGCTGCCTATCGTTGCCCGAACCACCGTTCCATCCCTTGCCTACCAGCAATATGTACTGCAACAGCTGCCGCTTGGTGGCTCCGACCCTGTCACCTCGACCGTCCTACCTGCGCAACCGCAGGAAGCCGCCTTCTACCAGAACATGTTCGCGCTCTATGGCAATACCATGGGCACGCCCACACCCGTTCTTTCCTGTCCGCTCGACGCGAACGGCGCACTATTCTCCGGCGCGCAATATTCGTCAAATCTCTTCAATGGCTCCGGCTGTGCCAACAAGCGCACGCAGTCGCTGAACAACTCCGACAGCGAGAACCTTATCGTCCTCAAAGTGGACCACACGATCGACGCGAACAATACAGTTTGGTATCGCTTCCAGCAGGATACCGGCCTACAGGCGGCCTACACCGACCCGATCAACTCGATCTTCAACTCTTACTCTCCGCAGCCGCAGCGCACGTTGGTCACCGGGTACACTCATCTGTTCACTCCCAACCTCGTCAATCAGTTCAACCCTGGCGCAAGCTGGTACTCAAGCCTCTTCCTGCCCAACAACTACCCGCAGGTGCTGGCAACTTTCTCAATCGTTCTTGCCGGAGGCAGTTCCAGTGCTCCATTCACGACCATCGGTGGGAACGACCAGACCTACACTCAGGGCCGCAAAGTCACGCAGTGGCAGATCAACGACAACCTGATCTGGACGCATGGACGCCACAGCTTCAAGCTCGGCGAGAACTCGCGCCGCCTGGATATCAGCGACTACGACCTGGGTGAAGGCGTGGTTCCCATCGCGGTATACAACGACCTCGCCCAATTTGCCTACGGCGCTGCATCCACGGTTACCGCGGCCTTCCCCATCACGCAGAAAGAAAGCATCGCCGCCGGCAACCTCGACCTCTACGCCATGGACACCTTCAAACTCAGCGAGAGATGGACCCTCATCGCGGGCCTGCGCGACACCTGGAACACCGACCCGGTCAACCAGCACGGTCTCTTCGCGCGGCCCGCCGGCTCATTCCTCGACATGCAGCACAGCCTCACCCAGCCACTCAGCCAAGCCATCCAGACCAACGTGCGCACTCTCTTTCCCGCGACGCCGCTCTTGAGTTGGCAGCCGCGTGCGTCCGTCGCTTACAAGCTTTCCAACTTCACCGCCCTGCATGCCGGCGGTGGCGTCTTCAACGACATCATCCCTGCCCAGGTCGTCGATCTCGGCGCAACCAACCCTCCGTACGCTCCCGTCTTCGTTGGCGGAATCAACGGACAAGTCGGCGGCATCGGCATCGTCCCCGGCGTCCCAAACAGCGCCCTAGACGCCACGGTTCAGGCCAATCAGTCCTTCCAGTCCGCCTTCCGCTCCAACTCTGCTACTCCACTGGCGGTCGACCTCAACACCTTCCCCAGCGGCAGGCTTAAGACGCCCTACTTTCTCGAGTGGAGTCTCGGCCTCGAGCACACACTCGGTGCCCGCGGCTCCTTCCGCGTCGACTACGTCGGCACCCGCTCCGTGCAGGAACCGTATCAAGTCGAGTTCAACGGCTATCAGACCGTTTGTAGCGGTTGCTTCGCTCCTTTCGCCTTCAATCAGCCGCTTGATTCTCGCTTCGCGAGCGTCAACGAGCTGCGTACAGGCGCGGGGAGCCACTACGCAGGCCTCCAAACTGCCGCTTCGAAGCAATTCGACGGGCTTACCGTGCGCGCCAACTATACCTTCAGCCACTGCATCGACGAGGTCTCCAACGGCGGCCTGCTACCGTTCTCCTCACTTGGCATCCTCGCCCCGCTTCCGGGCAGCCTGCGTCCGGAGTATGGCAACTGCGACTACGATGTCCGCCACAACTTTTCTGGTTTCGCCGTATATGAAGTGCCGTTCAGCTCCAGCCATGCGTTGCTGCGAGGCGCGCTGGGTGGTTGGCAGGTGTCGGGGACAGCGGTCCTGCACAGCGGCGTTCCGTTCAGCGTGCTGAGCGCGCCGTACACCGCGAACAACAATGGGATATTCCAGGGCAGCGGGCCGCAGTTCGCCAACCGTGTCCCCGGCGTCCCGCTCTACCGCAAGACTGCGGTCACAGGCGTCACTCAGCCGGGAAGCTTGCAGTGGCTGAATCCGAATGCGTTCGCCTCTGTGATCGATCCAGGCACGGGCGCTTGCGCTGGAGGCGATTCGCCAGCGAACTGCCAGTTCGGCGACTCCGGCCGCAACAACTATCGCGGGCCACATTTCACGTACTCTGAGGTGTATGTGACGAAGAAGATCCCGATAACAGAACACGTAACCTTCCGCTTCGACACCCAGTTCTTCAACGTCTTCGATCATCCGAACTTTGCGCTGCCCACCAACCAGGCAGGCACGCCGGGCGAACCTGCGACGCAGACGGGCTTCGGCGCACTGACCAGCACCATCTCCCCTCCGACAGGGTTGCTGGGTGTCGGGCTCGGCGGCGACAGCTCCCCGCGCATGATCGCGTTTCAGGGAAGAGTTGATTTCTAAGGCCCCTTGCAGGCCATATCTACCTCAAAACGCCCTGCGCTCGTAAGAACTCCAGACACAACAGCATCGCCTTGTCCGCCTCCGGCTTGGGAAAGTTTCCATGCCCACCCCCCACCACAATGTACTGCCCATCTGGAACCCCCGCCGCATCCAGGTCCTTCTTCAACTCCGCATGCCGAGCTGGATGGTCCAGGCTTCCATTCACTATGAACGTCGGCGTTGCGCCGTGCTTCGCGTAGGTCACCGGCGATAGTTCCCTGGCACGCGCCAGCATCTTCGCATCCGGCTCCGGCCAACGTTTTGGCGCAGGCTTTCCGTCCGCGGCCGTGCCCGCGCTCGGCAACGGCAGGTCCATCCCCAACCATTGGTGGACCGTGTCCGCGCCGTCGGACTCCGACAATTGTCTCTCCAGATTCGTGTCGCCATAGAAATCCAGCACCGCCGCCACATGCGGCTGGTTGGTGCATCCCGGCGGATTGTACGAGCCAGGCGCATACGCTCCCATCAGTGCCAGATGCCCACCTGCAGAACCCCCATACATCACCACCCGATTCGTATCAAAGTTGTACTTCTTCGCATTCTTCTTCACCCAGGCCATCGCGCAGCGGACATCCTGGAGCGCCGCCGGCGCAGGGGCGTCTTTCGCATTGCGATACTCCACCGCGACCACGCTCATACCTGCCGCCAGGAGCGCGCGAAATGTGTTGTAGGAGTTGGGCCTGTCCCCGCGAATCCATCCCCCGCCATGTAGTTGAATCACCACCGGAGTCGGCTTTGTAGAAGAGATCTGATACACATCGAGGTGCAGGTCCTTCGTCCCCGGCTTGCCCGTATTCGGCACCGGCGTGCGAATCCCACCGGGCGTCCCCGGGTCGGGATTCGCACTGGGGTTCGCAATCAACGGCACATTCGCAAACACAATATTGTCCGTCTCCACTGGCTTAACTTTCGTCCAAGTCGCTGGATCCGCCCACGTCGGCGAAGAACCCGCAGCAGCATTTGCGTGTCCCTGAATACACGTAACCAAAGACACCACACTCAGAAGTATTGCGGTCGGTAAAATACGCATGGACCTCTCCAATCTTCCTGCAACTTAAGGCCGGTAAAGTTTCCGCGTGCACCGGCGTCTCACCTGTGCGCCTCCACAATATGAAATCTTGGTAGGCACTGATTACTCCGTTGTGATGAGCCGGTCTTCCCTTGGATCGACTTCAATGCTTATGTCCTTGTATTCGTCGAATAGGCCAGCGTTATGCATCTGCAGCGCTATCGGGCCAGCTTTCCCGGCAGTCGGCTCCTTGAAATCAAGCGTCTCTACGGCCTTGCTCCCGGGTGGTTGAGCGACAGCCATACGGGCCGTCCCCTTTGTGGCATCCACGAGAAGCTCGATCCGGCTCCAGGCGGAAATATCAAACGATCTTTTTTCTACGGTCGCGTACTCTGAGCCCCCATCTCGGTTCATCCCCGGCCTATAGTCCCAGTGGCCGCCGGATGGAACATCAAACTGAATTCCTCCAAGAGCATCGAGCGGCATCTCACCCGGCTGTGGTCGAGTACAAAATACCAGGACGCAGGCAGGATGGTCGGGCTTGCCGGAGACGTGTCGCATCGTCAACATGAGACGGTAGCGTCCGTAATCGTTCGCCGTATACATCACGCCGCGCCCGACACCTTTGCTGGCGATGACACCATCCTTCGCCACCCAACCGGTCGCCGAACTCTTCGCCAGTTCCGCAGGATATACATCTTCGAGGAGAAGCATATTCAGGCGCGCCAGTTGCAGGCCGTGAACATCCTGCTGAAGAAGCTGCTCGGTTTCGGGCCGGAGTGCCACACTGCTGAAGCGTGCAACATCGAAGATCGAGGACCCGCGGATAACTTGATTGACATCTTTCACAACCGCGGCCAGCAAGATCTTCGCATTTGGATTCGTGGCCGAATATGTCGCCAGATCTGCTTTCACTAGATCCTCAAGGCGGCTTCGCAAGAACAAAGAGACCGCATCGGTACCGTTTGTCAGTTTGCCCACGAACGCAGCCTGATCTGTGATTGCGCCGACAGACAATGATGTGGCATCGTTCTCAATTTGGATCCACCCATCCAACGTCTTGCCGTCAAAGAGCGGAAGTACGGATCGAGGATCTCGCTGTGCCCAAGCGCTCCTGGTACCAAGAAGAGAACATCCGGCAGCGGCACTGGTGGCAAGCACTCCGAAGGCTCTGCGGCTCAACTGGTTTGCGTTGTTTGACATGATAGACCTGCTCCGTTCGAACTAAGACAGCCTGGTTGGTAATCTTCAGGGTTGCGAAGCCATCATCACCTTTGCCGGAGGGCCCTGAGCCGCTACTTGGTTTGCTTCAAGACAACGAGTCGGTCGCGCAAGCGAATGTCTTCTGATGACGAGCCGACCATGACATCGAACAATCCAGGCTCAACAGCAAACTTCCCAGCATGAACATCCCAATAGGCCAATTGCGAAGCCGGCAACGTGAACTGCACATGGGTCGTCTCGCCCGGCTGCAACGTGACCCGCGCGAAGGCACGGAGGCTCTTGATGGGTTGCACTACGACACTGTTCTGCTGATGCATGTAGAGTTGGGCAACGTCGGCACCAGCGCGATCACCCGCATTCTTTACGTCGAAAGATACATCGACCTTACCGGATGGTGAGATGGATGGAGCAGACAGCTTGAGATGGTTGTATTCGAAGCGGGTATAACTGAGGCCATACCCGAAGGGATACAGGGGCAGCCCCTTGAAGTACATGTAGGTGTAACCCTTGGAAACATCGTATTCGTTGGGCGGGGGCACGCCGTCCAGGCTTGCGTAAACGGTATAGGGCAAGTGGCCGCCCGGATTGTCGTCTCCGAAGAGCGCGCGGGCAATAGCGATCCCACCCGCTTCCCCGGGGTACCATGCGTCAAGAATCGCGGGGAGATGGTCGTTGGCCCAGTTGATTGCGAGCGGACCGGCGTTCATCAGCACTAGCACGGTCTTCGGGTTGGCGGCGTAGACGGCTTCAAGCAATTGCTCCTGCGCGCCGGGTAGATTTAGATCGTGGCGATCGCGGCCCTCCGCCTCCACGCGAAGGCTGGTTCCGAGGCACACCACGGTGACATCGGACTTCGCAGCAAGCGCGGTCGCACGCCCGATGGCGGCCGGGTCAGCCGCGTCGACGAAGCCCGCGCCTTTCTCGTACGCGATTGACACGTCCGGCCCGAGCAGGTCGCGCAGACCAGCCACCGCGCCCACCTTGTGCGCCGGCGTTCCATAGTAGTTGCCGGTCTCATAGTCTGTGTCTCCGGCAGGCCCGATGATAGCGATCGAGTGGATCGTAGCCCGCTTCAACGGCAGAAAGGCGTTACGGTTGCTGAGCAGCGTGATCGACTCCTGCGCCGTCTTCAGCGCGAGTGCAAGATGCTCCGGCGAACGCACCACGCTCATTCCGATCTTGTTGTACGGGCTCGACTCTGGCGGATCGAACGCGCCGAGACGAAATCCAACCCGCAACACGCGGGTCAGCGCCAGATCGACATCCTTCTCGGTCAGCAGGCCCCGTTTCACCGCTAGCGGGACGTTGGTCTGGAACTCAGCGTCGTCGGAGTCGTTCCCAGCTTTGATCGCCATCGCGGTGGCGACTACGGGATCTTCTGTTACGTGCTGCCCCGCGCGATTTCCTGAAAGCAATCCCACCGCACCCAGATCATCGGTGACGAAGCCGTCAAAGCCCCACATGCCACGCAGCACATCCGTCAGCATGTAGTGATTGACCGCGTTCGCCATACCGTTGATCGCGTTGTAGGACGACATGACGGACTGGGCATGACCTTCCGTAATCACCGCTTTCCAGTGGGGCAGAAAGTATTCCATCAAGTTGCGCTCGTCCACATCGGCAGAAAGATGCTGCCGGCCCGTCTCCACGTTGTAGACCGCGTAATGCTTGACGGTAGCGGCGACCTTGAGGTGATTAATATCGTCACCCTGTAAGCCCTTCACGTAGGCGACGGCCATACGACCTGTGAGGTAAGGATCTTCGCTGAAAACTTCCTGGATGCGCCCCCACAGCGGATTGCGACTGACATTAATGACAGGCGAACGGTATACCAGTCCATGCTTCGAACGCGGTCCATCGGCCTTGGCGTTGTAGAGCGCACGCGCCTCATCCGACATCGCGTCCGCAACTATGTGTACCAGGTCGGGGTCCCAGGTTGCGCCCATCGCAATGGGGGCAGGAAAGAGCGTAGTCGGCTCCTTCGACCAAACCCCATGCAGCGTTTGGTTCCAACCTCCCCACATGGGGATATTGAGCCGGGGAATGCCAGTATTCAGGTGGTTGAGTTGTGCCGCCTTCTCCTCGATCGTCAATCGACCGATAAGGTCGGCAACACGCTGCTCCTGTGGCTTGGACGGGTCAAGATAGACCGGAGTCGGCGCAGTCTGCGAGGCAGCAAATCCGCAGCAAGCTAGCATGAAGAGGCCCAATATCTGAGCTAGAAATCGTGCTGGCATTTTCCTCCTTACGACCACCGGATGGCAATTTCGTGATCCAGGACGCAAACAAGAGCGTGCCCGGCTGTTGCGTGCCCAAATGGCGGCTCGCAATCAGAAACTAAAGAAGCGCCCGAACGCAATCACTTCTTTGTTCCGGCGATAGGATATCCCTGCCAGATGTATTCAAGTGCTTCTGGCAACAATTGTGCCCTCGTCGGCCGGTCCGTGTGTCCCGCATTTCGTGCGAACACAAACTGGTAGTGATAGCCCTTGGCCGTCAGCACTTTCGCCATATTCTCGTTCGCCGCCACCCAGTCGTGCATGATGTCGTCCGGCGCAGTCGGATGGTAGTTATCGTGATCGCCAACCTCCATCCAGATGCGCAGTGGCTTCGCGGGGCTATTCGGGATCAGATGCTCATGTAACTCCCACGCGCCGTGGGGAACAGCGTTGTCCTGCGGATACTGGTTATTCACGAATGTGCCCGAGACCGTCAGCACTCGGTGATACAGCTCCGGGTGGAACCACGCCATGGCCATGGCTGCGGACCCACCCGAGCTCGCCCCCATCGTCGCGCGGCCGTCCGGGTCTCTGGTTAACTTGACGTTGTAATTCTTCTCCACCAGCGGCAGCACCTCTGCCTCCACAAACTCCGCATACTTGCCGGACATGGTGTCGTACTCCACGTTACGCTGGCTGCCGTGCGCGTCGCCTCCGCCGGGACTGATGAACACGCCAATCATCACCGGCAGCCGGTGCGCCGCAATCATGTTATCGAACAGCACGGGCCACGCGTGGTCCACTCCATCCGCTCCCACCAGGAACGGCGCAGCCGTCCCAGGCACATATTGCTTGGGCACATACACCGCGACGTGACGCGTATACGGCGCCGGATGGCTCGTCCTCACCTCTTTCATAGGGTCGTTCGGGTCGGCCGCATCGCGCACTATGCCCGGATAGAACTTGCTGTCCGCCGAGTTCATGGTGAATTCATACAGCGTTCCGTGCGGCACGTTCTCCTCCACTTCGAACTCCGGCGCACGGTTATGCGTTGGCCCGATAATGAAGTTCCCATCCTCGTTCGCCGGAGGAATTGCCCCGTCCGGCAGTTCAGTCGCCTTCACAAACCCTGGCGCGTTGGGATCGCGCACTGGCACCCGCGGCTGTGGTGGCCGTGCCGCTGCCGGCCGCGCCTGCGCTGCTGCCGGAACAGAGGCCCCTGACGGGGCAGTTGCCGACTGCGCACGGGCCATTCCGGCAATCGTCAACCCAAGGCATAACGCGATGTTCACGCACGTTTTCATTGACACCCCTTGGCAATTCAAAGGCAAAAGTTGCTTGCTAAGCCCAGCGGAGAAAATATATCACCGATCACAGTTACGTCACCGTCCAATACACGGCGAAACGTCCCCAACTCTTGTTCAGGGGGATGAGGTTGAGGGCTTCGGATTGATGCTTAGTGCGAAAAGCCACAGGCTTATCCGGGACGGGCTCGACCAGAGACTCCGGAGGCTTTCCGCGTGACGACAGGGTCGGCACTCTGAGCGGAGGAGCTTCCTGAATCTCGGGGCCCTGATTGTGTAGCAGATCAAAATCGGGCGGAGCGTCGCCGAACTGCCCGGCGAGCACCAGCGGACCATACAGAAAAGCAAGCTGGCTTGGGTCATCGCGGAGCGGTTCGACGGTGAGCCGCATCGGCATCGTCAATCCGACGCGACCGCCGGGGCGCCAAACGCGGGTGATGGTGAGATAGCTATCGGGAGCTCCCGGCGCGTCCAACTTGCGGCCGTTGTTGGTCACGATGTTTCGCGTGAACGCGGCCCCCTATGAAGCACCAGATTTGGGTCTGCTAAGTTCAGAATTAGCTGCCGGCATCCGGCGCGTGAAGGGCGTCAAACAATTGGGGCAAAGGTCTGGAAACTGGCTGAATCTCGAACAGTGACGGAGCCTGTGGAGAAGTCTGACGGCGCTACACTTCGAAACAGTCGCGACCTGGCGATGATTGCGATCCTATGGGGTTGTGGCCTGCGACGAGCCGAATTGGCGTGCCTGAGAATGGAGGATGTGCAGGTCCGCCAGGGACATTGGGCAATCGTCGATCTGATAGGCAAGGGCGGACATGTCCGCACGGTCCCAATGCCAACCTGGGTGAAAAGCGCCCTGGACAAATGGACAACCGCAGCTAAGGTATCAGATGGGCGAATCTTTAGGGCAGTCAGCCGGCACGGATCAAGGGATCTCAGAGAATGTGGTTTGGTACGTTGTTCGGTGCTGTGCTCAGCGTCTCGAACTCGAGCATATTGCACCCCACGATCTCCGCCGTACCTGCGCCAAGCTTTGCCACTCAACGGGGGAGAACTTGAGCAAATCCAATTTCTTCTCGGGAACGTCTCTGTTTTAACAACGGAACGCTATCTCGGCTGCAAGCAAAACCTGGAGCAGCCCGTGAATGACCGGTTTGGTCCGCTGATCACGTTCAAGGAGGTGGAAACGAGCTAAGGCCTTCCATGAGAAGGCCGGTCTGTGTCAAGGGTTTGTTTTTGGTTCTTGCAATTTCATATTTATGTTTTCCTTTGCCCGGATAGTTGGGAAGACCTGGCCGGCGAGGACCGCTGTCAAGGCCGAGCGTAGCGAGTTCATCTGGAGCCTTGACGGCGGCCGCAGCCGGCCTTATCGGGTTGTTCCGGGCGAAGGAAAACATAAATATCCTCATGGTTTGAACATTCGCCTGCCGAGTGTTTCTGTCGCCACCCTTCCATCCGCACTCTCGTGTGAGCGGCATAGCGCTCGGTGCAAGTTGGGTGTTCTCGATTCAGCCGGCGCTGCCACCTGTTCTGGCGACCTTCCACTGCGTCCGGAGACGAAGTGTTGGGCCAGGCCTTAGACGCAGTCGCCGGAACTCGGCGTCGAAAGTCAGACCTCCTTCAAGATTGATTGCTAAGCGGCTATAAGCTGCGTAGTAGAACGATTTTGTCGCAGTGGCACATACACGTCGCCGCTTACCCAGAGCCGATGGAGCAGTACCGCTAGCTTGCGTGCAACGGCGACTGTCGCGCGTTTCTTGCCACGTTTTCCCCCATGCTCAGCCAGTTGTAATCCCCAGCGGCGCAGATCGCTGTCCACCCCCCACGGCCCGAGGATGTGGTGCGCAGCCTGCACCATGAGAGTTCTTAGATATGGGTCGCCCTCTTTGCTGAGGTGCATCTGTGGCTCGCTCTGTCCCGAGTTGCGCCTTCCGGGCTGAAGGCCTACATAGCAGGCTGCGTCGCGACTCTTGCGGAAACGATGTGGATCTTCCAGCGTCAGCATGTAGGTGAGAGCGATTAGGGTCCCTACTCCCTTGATCTGCTTCAGCCTCTCTGCTTCCGGATATCTGTTCACAGCCATGGACTGTAGCATCTGGTCGTATTCACTTATCCGCTCGCTGAGCGACTCGATTTCTCGCATGAGCGGATTTAGTGCACTTTTCAACTCCGGACTTAAGTCCTGGGCCGCCTTCGGCTTCATCCCGCGTGCATTGCATCCTCGAAGCCGCTCTCCGTAGGCTTTCGTCAGCCCGCGGGCAGCGTTGACCAGCAGCGTCCGGGTGCGGACCAGAGCGGCTCGCGCCCTGATCACCGTCAGATCTGCTTGTGCTTCGGCGCTCCGATGCTTCACCGGGCGCAGCAGCTGCGGATCTACCCGTACAAGCCTCGCCAGCGTCATTGCATCCAGCCGGTCATCCTTGCGACGGCTCTCCCCGATCAGGCGCACGTTCCGCGCATGTGCCACGATCGCCTCATGACCAAGCTCGCTGAGCAACCGGCTCACCCACGGTGAGTGAGTTCCGGTCTCCAGTGCAATTCGACTAAGCGGCATGGCTCCGAACGTCTCTCGCATCGCCTTCGGCGTCGTGCTCACCTTGCCCTCCAGCAACACATCGCCCTTTTCATCCAAAACGCAATAAAAACTCGACCTGTCGCCCAGATCCAGGCCGATGGTCAAGCCTTCGGATTGCTTATGTATCCGCTGCATCGTCGTAGTGGTAAGCTTCTTCATTGCCGGTCTCCTTTATCGCCTGCGCTTCGGCGCGCCGATACCTTGGGAGCTTAACGCATCCCGCCGGAGACCGGCCTTCTCATCCCATCTGTTCTCATTGGCTGAGAATCAGCTTATTGGGACTCCGGCTCTTCAACCCCGTAAGCTGACGCTTCCTCTACGCGATTGCCGGACGCCTCGTACCAAATCTCGTTGTCTGTTCAAATGCGTACGCAAGTTGCAGGACACTGAAATCCTGCTTATCGCGGCCTACAATCTGCACGCCGACGGGAAGGCCTTCGGGCGTAAATCCGGCTGGCACGGAGGCCGCCGCGTTTCCGGTGGCCGAGATGTACCAGCAGGCCTTCATCCAGTCGATGTAATTGTTGAAGTGGACACCGGCGATCTCCGTTGGATAGGGAGTGTTGACGTCGAACGGAGGCAATTGCGTGGTGGGGAGGATGAAGTATTCATACTCTTGAAGGAAGGCCTGAAAGCGGCGCCAGAGAAGGCTGTGCGCAGTCTCGGCGCGGGCGATGTCCTGTCCGGTGAGCTTCATCCCTGTCTGGATTTCATCTTTCAGAGTGTCCTTGAAGGCGCCGGGGTGTTGCTCGAGCATCGCGCCGTAGTTGACGGCGGCTGACCAGGCACGAAGAGTGCGGAAGGAGATTTCCGCGGGAGAGAAGTCGGGCTCAGCCTGCTCTACGATGCAGCCGAGCGATTCGAACGTAGCGCGATGAGCATCGACGACAGTGCGGACGCGGGGGTCGAAAGGCACGCCGCCCAGGTCTTTGAACCATGCGACACGGACACCTTTGAAGCTGCGGTCGAGCGGGCGCGCGAAGAGTTCGCCGGGCTCGTTGATGGCGAGCGGGGTATTCGGGTCGGGGCCAGCGATGGTGCTGAGCGAAAGCGCGAGGTCGGCGACGGATCGGCCAAGGCATCCGTTGGTGCTTAGAGTGGACCATCCATTCCCTTTGGGGTTGGGGACGCGGCCGATGGACGGACGGAATCCGACGACGTTGCAGAACGCAGCGGGATTGCGCAGGGAACCTCCTGCGTCGGAACCGGAGGCAACGGGGACCATGCCGCAGGCCAGCGCGACGGCCGCCCCGCCCGAGGAACCGCCGCAGGTCTTGCTCAGATCGTACGGATTGCGGGTTGCGCCGAAGACCGTATTAAAGGTCTGCGATCCGGCGCCAAATTCGGGGGTGTTGGTCTTGCCCACGATGATTGCGCCGGCGCGGCGCATGCGTTCGACGAGGATATCGTCCTCGGTGGGAACGTTGTTCCTAAACAGTGGCGAGCCAAAGGTGGTACGGATGCCTCGGGTATTGATGAGGTCCTTGTGGGCGACGGGCAGGCCGTGCAACGGACCCAGCGTTTCGCCGCGCGCCTGCATCTCGTCGGCGCGTGTGGCAGCTTCGATGGCCATCTCAGCAACCAGGGTTACGATCGCGTTCACCTTGGGATTGAGGCGGTCAATTTGCTTGAGGTGTTCGGCCAGCGCATCCCGTGCTGAGAGCTGTTTCGTACGAATCAGGCGGGCCATCTCGACGGCACTGGTGAAACAAAGCGGAGGGGCCGCGGAGTCGGCTCTTAGAGAACTACCAGCGAAGAGAGAAGCAGCGGCAATGCCCGTCAGGACTTCGCGCCGGGTCAGATTGTCTGAAATCATGTGGACGACTTTATCATCCCCCCTTTCCGGGAACTTCGTTCCTCAGTTCAAGCTGCGGCCTGTTGGCGACAGTCGACATCCGGAGTTATGCGCGGCGAACCTTTAATGGCCGTTTCGCGACGTAGGCATATAGCGCAACCAAAGGCGCCTTAAGCCCGCTCCCAGACCAATTCATCCATCGTGCCCGGCACAGCGCGAGTCAGCGCCAGACGCGCTCCGTCTCAGCGGAAGTGCCTCTTCAGCGACGTCCCTACCCAACTCGGCACCAAGCTCGCCTCCACGTGGTGGGTGACGGTCTGTGACGCGTCATCCACCTCATAGCTGCCGAAATATGCCACGAAACCGGTTACCGCTTCGCGTATTTCTTCTACGCTCGCCGCATCCAGCTCCAGCCCCGGAGCCACTGTCGATCGCCGCCCCGAACGCATCAGCAGCGCAAACACCCGACCTTCCTTGTCGTACTCAATGCGCCCTACTGGCTTCTCGCCAAACGGATAGGCATCATGATCCAGGATGTTCGCGAGTTCACCGCCCACTCCGTCGAAGAGGCCACTCAGCTGGCCGGTATGGAACCATCGGTGTGGGAGGGGGTCGAAGACGGCAACATCGTCGTTGATCCGGCCTGGCTCCATCCCATGGCCGACTCCCTCGGAATCCGCTTCGACCGGATGCAGGCCATAATCCACCTCTACCAGTTCGTCTGGCAGGAATGTGGCTGGCTTCGGTACTCATAAGTAGATAAACTCACCTCCTTGAGGGGAGGTGAGCACAATCAGCAAAGCTGAAGAACCGCAGGTGAAAAGAATGAACCTGAATGTTGAAGTTGGACTGCACAACGCCTTCAAAGCGGCCACCGCCTACCAGAATGAGAGCATGACCGATGTTCTGTTGAAGTTCATCGAGCAGTACGTCACAAAACACGCCCCGAAGGCCAACCGGCGGCGCCCGTGAAGCGGGCCGCCCTCTATATGAGGGTCAGCACTGTCGACCAGCATCCTGAAACCCAGCTCTACGATCTCCAGCAGATGGCCAGCCAGCGCGGCTATGAGATCGTCGAACAGTATACGGACCGGATCAGCGGCGCGAAGGCGCGCCGCCCCGGTCTCGATGGCCTGTTGCGGGATGCCCGCCGCGGCCGGTTCGATGTCGTCCTGGTCTGGGCTTCGGACCGGATCGCCAGGTCGACCAAGCACTTCTTGGAAGTCCTGGATGAACTGAACCGGCTCAACGTCGAGTTCGTCAGCTTCCGCGAACAGATCGACACCGGCGGCCCGCTGGGCCGGGCTATCGTCGTCATCATCGGCGCCATCGCTGAGCTGGAACGCAGCTTGATCGTCGAGCGGGTGCGGGCAGGCATGAGGCAGGCCAAGCTCGAAGGCCGGCACATCGGACGGAAGCCGCTCGATCTCGACCATGCCGCCATCTGTGGCGACCGCTGCTGCGGCCAGAGCCTCCGCCAGATCTCCCGCTGTTATCGCATCCCAACCGCCACCGTACAGCGCGTGCTCCACGAGCACGCCCCCACCCTGGAGATGTCAGCATGAAAACTGCAACACTACTATATGTAGGTCTCGGCCTCCTGGCCGGCTGGTTCTGGGGCGGCGAAGTCCGTCGCCGCGAGAATGCCGAAGCCAAGGTCGATGAGCTTGGCAAGCGGCTCGATAAGGCCTCCTTCAAGACGCTGCCCCCGGAAGCCCAACTTAAGAAGATGGCCATCGTACTCTACGACGCCCACAAGCAAATCACCGCTGTGACAAAAGCCCTCGTAAAACCAGCCCACTAAACCCAACACAATCAACGGCCGGATCTCTCCGATCCGGCCGTGTCAAAAGGTGGGGGTTGTGGAACAGAGCGACGCTCGTTTCGATACCTTACCGGAAGTCGAATCTGACAAAGAGAAGATTGGAAATGGCGAATGCGTTGGGTCCAGTCTCTGTTGTCTCTCCCTCAATCACCTGTGACCCGAACGGGGCATAGTAAGTAACCTTCCCGGCGTTCACAATTAGTTAATAGCAGAAGTACTGAATCAATTAGGTATACGCATATGCACGTGGACCCCTGTACTTGCCGTATTTCACGAAGCCTATCCAGTTTCATTCTTGAAGATGTTTTTTCCAGAGTCTCTCGACGGTTTCGAATCCTCATTGCAATCTCCCTGCTAACCTCCGCGGCGTATCCCTCCCTCTCTCAGCCGACACCCGACCTGACCCAGAAGAGCCTTGAAGACCTGATGAACATTCAGGTAACTTCTGTATCCAAACGGGAGCAGACGACTTCGCAGGCCGCAGCGGCTGTCTTTGTCATCTCCCGGGAGGACATTCGTCGCTCGGGTGCACTGAATATTCCCGATCTGCTGCGTATGGTTCCGGGCCTCGATGTAGCCCAGATCGATGCGGACAAATGGGCCATCAGCGCTCGCGGCTTCAATGGCCAATACTCCGACTTGGTTCTCGTCCTGGTTGACGGGCGCGCGGTGTACAACCCCATCTTCGCCGGCGTCTTTTGGGATTCGCAGAACGTTGCCCTAGACACCATTGAGCGGATCGAAGTCATTCGCGGCCCCGGCGCCGCAGTCTGGGGATCGAACGCCGTGAACGGCGTCATCAACATCATCACCCGGAGCGCGGACGACACCCAGGGCGGTTACGTTACCGCCGGCGCGGGTAACGCAAGTACTGGCCCCGCGACGATTGGCTATGGCGGCAAGGCTTCCGGCATCGGAGCCTACCGTGTCTATGGACAAGGCTTCCAATACAACAGTCAGCCCACCTTCGCGGGACTCGACGGTCAGGATGACTGGCGTCTTGTCCATGGTGGATTCCGAACAGATTCTGCTCTCTCCGCGAAGGATTCCCTCACCACCGAGGGAGAAGCGTTCCGGGGCAATGCTGGAGAGCTCGCCTCCACACCCGTATCGCTGGCGCCTCCCTTGACTGCAACCCTAGCTCTACGCGACATCTATTCGGGCTGGAATGCGCTCACCCGGTGGAATCGCATCGTCTCGCCGCATTCGGACACGTCGCTTCAGGTCTACTTCGACCGCACCAATCGCGGTGATACCACCTATTCCCTCGGCTTGGATACGTTCGACATAGATTTTCAACATCATGTTCTTTGGGGGTCGCGGCAGGATATTGTCTGGGGACTTGGTTACCGGCTCAGTTCAGATGAAGAGAGCCCAACCATGCGAATTGTCTTCACTCCTCAAGATCGAGCGACTCAACTCTTCAGTTCGTTTGTGCAGGATGAGATCGCCATTCGTCCCGACCACATTTCTCTGAGCCTCGGGGCACGGCTTGAGCACAACGACTATACCGGCTTCGTCTTCCAGCCGTCTGCGCGCATGGTGTGGACTCCAAACAGCAAGAACATGGTTTGGAGTGCGATCTCAAGTGCGGACCGTACTCCTGCTCGGAGCGACTCTGATATCCGGGTGAACTATGCCGCAGTTGCGGGACCGGGCGGACTACCAATGCTTATAAGCCTCTTCGGAAACCCCCACGCGAAGAACGAGCGGCTCACGGCGTTTGAGATGGGCTATCGGAGTGCCTGGACGAGCAACTTCTCGGTCGATTCGACCGTCTTCTACAATCGCTACCGCGACGTGGATTCGGTTGAGCCCGGAGCCACGATAGTCGAGACGAGTCCCGCGCCTGCACATCTCCTTATTCCCAGTTATCTGGGCAATGGCCTGCACGGAGAAACCCACGGCATTGAACTCTTCGCGAATTGGAAGGCGACGAATTTCTGGACACTGAGTCCCGGCTACTCCTTCTTCTCGATGCACCTGCACCCATTCGCCGGCAGCCAGGATCTCACGGACTCTGCCGGAGATGAAGGGGGCACACCCGACCACCAGGCGCAGTTGCGCTCCAGTGTAAGGCTGCCTTGGAACCTTCAGTGGAATGCCTCTGCGTATTTCGTCAACCGTCTACCGGCGGTGTCCGTCCCTGCATATACCCGCCTCGACACGGTCTTGATCTGGCACGCGGGGGAGCGAGTCTCTGTGAGAGTGGTGGGCCAGAACCTCTTGAAAAACGTTCATCCGGAATACGCTGGACCAAGTTCCTCTGTGCAGTCCGGCATGATCAAGCGAGACGCCTACGCCCAAATTACTTGGTCGTTCTAGTGGGGGTCGGTCTTGTATCGAGCAGTCAATAATTCGGCGGTTGGGACCGGTCGCGGCCGAACACTCGCTTCTGTTCAGGCACTCGTGCTGCTCGGCGCCTGCATGCTCGGTTGTGTGATGTCGCAATCTGTCGACGCCCAAAGCGCCGCCGAGGAGTACCAGGTAAAGGCCGCGTTCCTTTTCCACTTCGTACAGCTTGTCGAGTGGCCTGCGGGGACACTGGACGCTTCAGACCGCTCCATCAGTCTATGCATCTTTGACGACGAGCCGCATCGCCGCGAGTTGGAAAACACGATCGAGGGAAAGGTTGTCGGTATGCGCGTATTGCATGTCCGCTTACTTGACCAACGGCAGGACATCCAGGGCTGCAACATTCTTTTCCTCAGCCGCGACGAAGGCCGGCGCCAGGCCGCAATCCTGAGGAGCGTGCATGACCTGCCGGTTCTCACGGTGGGCGAAACCGACACCTTTCTCGCCGACGGGGGAATGATCCATTTCCACCTGGATGGGGATAAGATCCGCTTCGACATCAACGCTGCCGGCGCCGATGCGTCACACCTTAGAATCAGCGCGCGGCTGCTGCTGCTTGCCACATCAGTGACTCATACCACCGGGATTGGCGTGGGGAAGGAGGGCTATGCACATTAGGGATTTATCTCTCCGCGCCAACCTGATTCTGCTCATCCTCTCCGCCAGCGCGCTCGCCGTTCTGCTTGCTTCCCTCGGGTTCGGGTTCTACGAGCGCCAGAATTATCAAGCGAGTGCAATTCGAGAGATGACGGCGCTGGCCGATACCCTCGGCGCGAACACTGCGGCCTCGCTGGCGTTCAATGATCAACAAACGGCCGAAGAGATGCTGGGTGCACTCGTCACCGAGCCTCACGTCCTCGATGCTCGTCTGTACGACAGCGAGGGGCGCATTTTTGCGGAATACCGCGGTCCGAGCCGCAAGAGCGGCTTCGAGC
>Ga0302277_1000685_pt1 | contig 25668 bp, 25 predicted proteins | sample III_Bog_N3_1_FD_198759 | JGI IMG/M metagenome (GOLD analysis project Ga0302277, IMG submission 198759) | Peat permafrost microbial communities from Stordalen Mire near Abisko, Sweden - III_Bog_N3_1 | ecosystem: Environmental > Terrestrial > Soil > Wetlands > Peat | place: Sweden: Abisko... | reverse complement strand
CGGTTGTAGCAAGTCGTATAAGCCCCATACCGTTCGGGAAGATCCCGCCACGGGCTACCTGTTCTCAGAATATTAAAGATCCCATTTAAGATGCGTCGGTCATCAACCCGACGCGCGCCGCGTAACCTTTTGGGCAACAAAGGCTCAATTAAAGCCCATTCTTTGTCGTCGAGATCAAATCGTGTGTTCATGGTTCACCCCCGTGAATCCATGAATCACATCTCACTCTTTATGTAAAGTTATTGAGTAGACAACCTAGTCACTGGAAGATATTTTAGAAAAAAGAATAATGTCCGTCGTCATTTTAACTTTGTTATAGATTTTATTTAGGTTTATTATGAAAGTTACATCCAATATAGTTCAATCCGGCATACGTAAAGCTTTATCAGGTGAAGTCGAGGCTCTTTTGCAGCAAGCTGTTGCTGCTCATTGGCGAGATGTGAAAATTGAACTGCTTGTCAGGACAAAGCAGAAAACGGGCCCCGTCCTTTTTCTTCATCCTGTGCGGCATCACGTTGTTTGTGAGTACAATATGCAGCCGGAAAAAACCGTCTATGTGCAGAATAATTCAGGCAAGAGAGTAGCTAAGAAAACCCCTGCATATTTTGAGTATACTGTTTATTTACCGAAAGGTGGCGTTGCTTCGCTAATTAAAGGGCACTTTTTTCAAGCAACCAAAGGTCAACCGCTACCCTTCGTAACAATCATTAAAGATTATAATCCTCCACCCAAAAGAAGAGTCTTTGAACAAAAAATACATGATTTTGGTAAAAAACACACAATTACACTTAAACGTCACGCCGCGCGTGTCTTCAAAAAGATGCGTAATGAAGGACTTGATGTTGATCACCCCATAGATGCCCACGGATTTTCTTATAAAGCAATAAACGGGATCCGATTGCATCGACAAGAAACACTCAAGCGAGATATACATGAAACTAACCCAAATCTTGGTACTGAAGATCATGCGCTTATCGCTCGTCGCGGAGGCTTGCGACGTGAAAGAACCTTTGATTCATTGCTCGAAATAGATACAGGGATTAATAAATTTGTAGTCAAAGACTACACTCTCAACGGGCGTCGCCGTAAGGATCGTATCAATATTACCGATGACATTTATACGGTCAGGCAATATACGGGTCCGAAATATTCTGAGGTGCGTTATCAGAATGGAAATCGACTTGAATTGACATCGTTTGACAGTAATGGCCAAGCCTTAAAAGAATTGGGCCGAGAAAATTTCAAGGCTCGACATACGCCGCGAAGAGAAATGCTTTGTGATCGTGCGCTTAGAATGAAGCTTCTGCTTAAAGCAATGAACGGAGACCCAGATTATGAGAGCCAGTGTCAAGAACCTGGACCTGAATCTATTCTCCGTTATGAAGGTCATTGTGAAGAGCCTGATCCCATCCTTTTAACGGCAAATACTGGTTTGCAGGCGCCTTCTGTCGGATAGAGAATAAACCTATTCAAGAATAGGCACAATTTATCCGCGGATAGCCCTTAACTCTAAATATTTATTTAGGATTTGAGTGAGCTTTCAAGCATCCATAAGGCTTTTTGATGCACAGTAATGCGTTCAACCATTAGATTCTCAGTTTCATCATCGCGTAGATTTTGAGCCATTTTCTTGGTTGATAGGCAGCTTTTGATGACCGCTTCATTCAGTTCGATGAGGTTGCGTAACATACGATTGGCACGGTCTTCGGCGGCGGGTTCCTTGTTAAGTGCATTCGATGTCATTTTCGAAATTTGGACAATATTTTCTCCTTCAAAAGGAAGAGCATAGTCACCTAAAGCGCGTATCCGTTCGCCGATAACGTCGACTGCCAGAAACAGTTCGTTGTACTGGCTCTCAAAAAGGCTGTGCAACGACATAAAGCGCGCGCCTTCAACATTCCAATGATAATTATGTGTTGCAAGATAAAGGCCATAGGTGTTGGCAAGAACACTTTGCAATATCTGAGAAATAGCTTCGTTTGAGTGCTTGGGTATATTGAGAGGTGTAAGAGTGGCCATGAATATTGTCCTTTTCTGAAAACACAAAGAGGCATTTTATCCCTTTCGCTCTATGTCGCTAGGAATGTCTCTGCTCCTTTATGTACACGTCAAACGCAAGCCGCATTTGACATCTATCAAAAAATAGCCGCAACAACGTGTATCCTTGGGATACTGGTATCGGTTTGATACTGGCAATGGTTGGGGCGATGGGGGCTCTTATGGTCGTGGAGGCGGCGGTCACCGGGGGGGTGGCCATGATGGTGGACATAGCGGTGGAGGCCATAGTCATTGATAAAAAGCCCAACTGAAATCTGGCAATATATCTCCCAAAGGTTCGGTAAGTATAAGCCGACTTCCTTCGCAAGAGTATTTTATGAAAATTGAAAGACTATAGCCAAGATTAGCTTGGTCTTGGTTCGGCGAAAGGATCCTGAAGGGGAATACCAGGTGGAACAATAATATTGGGCCTTCCTGGCTTTAACATGTAGATGTCTTCCGCTTTTTCGAGCTGCTTTTGCGTCTTTTGTGGATCGTGCAAGGGGGCTTCTTCTCCAAAAATATACCCTTCGTCGACATAGCCTTTCTTGTTATCGCCATGAATGTGACGAATCCAACAATTGCCGGGGTTCTTTTCGGCATCAAGCCATTCGGGCGAGTAATGCATCCAGCTCATCATCATGGCGCGCGATGTAACACCATGATTGACGAAAATAACATGCCGGATATCCTGCTGCCGCCGATCTTTCGCAATAGAACTAAAGCAATGTTTTAAACGCATCATAAGATCAATACGACTTTCGCCTAATAGGGATCCAGCATAGGTGCGCCCATTAAAGAGAACGTGTTTCTGAAAATCAGCGGCTGCTTCGGGTTGCGTTAACCTGTATTCTTCATCAGTTAGTCCGTCGCTTAAGCCTATTTTTTGTTCAAATAAAAACGGATCTTCGTGATAGCTGAGTTGTCCTTTGGTGGATGAAAAGGCGCGTCCAAGAGGACCAAGCATATGAAAGGCTGTTTCGCGACCACGATAATATGGGCTATGCCATAAACGAATGTTGCCAAAATTTGGAGTAGCTTTTTGTTGCTCTTGAAGAAAGTGAGCGAGAAAACGACCGGCATCTTTAGCTTGCTGTATTCCTTTGGGGGTTAGGCGTATTGCATGGTCGGCTTTGGTTATGTAAAGGGAACGATCAACATTCGCTTCGGTTTCACCATGACGTACTATATACAAATTAAATTTGTCGATTTCCATGATCAAAACTCCATGTTTGTCGGATTATCGGGTGATAATCATTGATGGAGTTATTTCATCATGAGAGGTTGTGCTGTGCCGAGAGATACGTGTGCTTTTGGGGTTGAGTGAAGGAACTATTTATCGTTTCTTGTGAACGACATCACAAAGATTCCGTAAGCCTGTGATGGGCATCACAAGACTGCTTTTTTTGGGATCCATCATCTTATGAAATGTTTTCTCATATGGTGAAGATTATAGGTTCATTTCCTGTTGTATCTCTTGATGGTTTTTTGCGAGTTATTACAGATAAGTTTTTTGAAGCCGTACGCAAGAGTATTATCGAATCATGTCTCAACGGTTCCTTGGCTAATATGAGCAAAGTTTAGGAAGTAAAATTATTCTGATTTTTGTGTGAACGGAACCACACAATTATAATGAGCTGCCGTCTCAAAACAAATTTGCATGCTAATATAAAAATGAAACGTTTTGGTTTTAATAAACCTTATTTTCTTTGTTGGTCTCTATATGGAGGGTTATTTATGAACGATCCCGTATGTAGATTATGTTCAACTTATCCATTAGATGATCATGATAATTGGGTATATAAAGCCCAACAGGTAATAATTTATCTTTCGAGAAATCCTTATGAGGCTGATGTGTTGTCGAGCAACTCCGTTGTGGGCCTTATCCGGCTGTTCGCGGATGATCCTGCCGTTGTCAGATTTTTTAACGATTATCTTAGAGTTTCTGTCTGCCCTCCTAGTCCAGTTGCATTTCAAGACCTGTTGGATGCCAGAGAGCCAACGATTGGAGATACTACCGTTCTAACACCAGAACAAGCCCAGGCTCGACGAACGAATGTTCAAGAAGCGATTTTTAAAATCCAACAAAGATGGCCTAATCTTTCAGGAAGACGAATAATCAATTGGAGTGGTTGGTCACCGGGTTCTCCTTCTCCCATATAATGATATCTATATAGCTAGAAATAATAGCAATACTTATGGTCGACTGGTTAAGCATCTGGTTTTATGCTCGTTTTGTGGTTCACAACGATTCACGGTATGTAGATAGTGACCTAAGCTATCACGGGCATATTTGTTTTGAGTTTCGACATGGTGGCGCGATATGTCATCGCGACATTCCCTTAAGGGCGCAGCCCAAAAAGCCTATTTTGCGTAAGGGTTATTTATATTTAGGTAGGCATAGTAACAGTAGCTGAAATCGGTGGGAAAGAAGTATGAATTTTCACCCATTGCTCAACATGGTGCCCTTGGATTGACTAATCACTTGGTAAGTTGTGTTGTGACTAAGCTCCTTCACGCGGGGTAATCGCTTTCTCCGATGCCTACTATGCTCTAGGAGTGATATCTCAAATAGAGTAATAATTTATGTCCGGCTGTATTATCCCAGTTAAAACTGTTCTGCATAATCACAACGGCTGTTTTGTGTTTTGAATCGATCCCTAAATAGCTTGTATAGCCAGCCACAATACCGATTTGGTAAGTGATGGGCTCGCCATCGATATCATCAACAACCCATGCGCGGGCCGCGGCTTCTTTTGCACGTGGGTAGATAATGTTCATATTGCTGGCAAGAGCGGCGTTTAGTCGGCTTTTAGGATCTCCTATATGAGCGGCGGCAAAGCGTAGTAAGTCACGAGCATTGGAGTGAAGGGCTGCGGATCCTCTCAAAAAATGAGTAAATTCCCATTCTGGTGTCGGATCACCACGCGGAATAAATTTAGGTTCATCGCCTGCATAGCCATGAGCGCGCTCTGTATAGCAGGGCAAAACTTCTGGATCATAACCTGTGCACTTTAAACCAAGGGGTTTGACGATTTTTTGATGAAGCAGTTCATCGATGGATAAACCTGTTCGCTGTTCGAGGATATATCCAAGGAGGCCATAACCAACATTTGAATAGACAGGTTGGCCTTGAGTGCTTGATGAAAAATCAGCCAAATAATCGAGAATATAGGCAGTATCAAAATGCCTATAAAAATTTTCACCATCAAAGAAGTACTCGATAAAATACAAAAGAGTACGTGGGGTTACGGGTTGACGTGGCAGACCTGATGTATGGGTTGCCAATTGTAAGAGGGTTATCTTTTCGGCGTCTGCGCTGAGCGGGGTGTTGGGAGGGAGGAGTGTGTTGAGCGTCTCATTCCAAGAAAATGTACCATCATTCACAAGTGCTGCGGTTATGCCCGCTAGAAACCCTTTGCTGAGTGAGCCCACAGCAAAAAGAGTGTCAGCATCCGGCTTTAATCCTGATGTTTGATCAGCGACACCATAGCCGAAGAAATGCATCGTTTTATCCGGCAACAAAACGCCGACAATGACACCCGGTGTATGACCCGTATCCACCATCGGTTTAATAAGTGTGTCGACTTTTTCTTGAAGCGTTTCTTCGGGCATGGTCTTAAGGATCGCGAGATCATGATCATCAAGGCCAGTGGTCGATAAATTCCCGCAAGCGGCTAATCCTAAACACAACATAATGATGACACAGCTCGAAAAGCCTTTAAAGGTGGCCATCATCCGGGTTCTATAATCGTTTGAGAATAAGGGAGGTGTTGATGCCACCAAAAGCAAAATTGTTTGACATCAGAAACTCAATATCGAGAGAACGCGGTTGTCCCATGATATAGTCGAGCGCGGCACACCGCTCATCAACCGTTGAAAGATTGGCTGTCGGACAGAACCATTTACCTCGCATCATTTCAATCGACAGCCAAGCCTCAATGGAGCCGCAAGCACCAAGACTATGCCCAAAATGCCCTTTGAGAGAATGGATAGGAATGTTAGCGCCCAGAACATTATGGGTTGCTTGCGTTTCGGCAATATCGCCCCATTCGGTTGCTGTGCCGTGACCGCTCACAAAGCCAATAGCATCCGGAGATAAAGCGGCATCATGAAGTGCTAAATGCAGCGCTTTCTGCATTGTCGAGGCCTGGGGGGTTGTCACGTGACTGCCATCGGCGTTGCATCCGAAGCCCACGATTTCAGCGTAAATGGGGGCGCCACGCGCACGGGCATGGTCATATTCTTCAAGAATAAGCGTGGCCGCTCCTTCGCCAATAACGAGGCCATCCCGGTCTTTGTCGTAAGGGCGCGGTGTTGTCGTTGGGGCATGGTTCTTTGTACTTGTTGCGTAGAGCGTATCAAAGGTGGCTGAATCCGTAATATCAAGTTCTTCTGCTCCACCGGCGATCATAATATCGGCTTTGTTCCATCGAATAGCTTCATAGGCATATCCTATAGCTTGACTGCCGGAGGTGCAGGCACTGGATGTGGGGATAACACGACCCGTAATGCCAAAAAACAAACTAATGTTGACAAGCGTTGTATGCCCCATCATTCGGATATAGTTAGTGGCGTTTAAATTCTTTGATTCCCCATTCATTTTGAGTTCATAAAAGCCCAACACTGAATCCGGGCTACCAAAAGAGGAGCCATAAGCGATGCCGGCACGTCCCGACTGGAGAATGGGATCTTCAAGGAGGCCCGCATGTTGGAGCGCACGTTCGCTCGCATAAACGGCCAGCTGCGAGACGCGGCCCATGGTACGGAGCTTTTTGCGCGGATACCTCTCCTGGACTGAAAAATCCAGAACGGGGGCGCCGAGGCGTGTGTTGACACCGGTATAGCGGTTCCATTCCTCCATAAAACGAACACCGGTGCGTCCGGCCTCAAAATGTGAACGAATGCTATCCCAGTCTTCACCAAGGGATGTCACACCCCTCATACCTGTTACTACGACACGCCGCATTAGAGCATACCACCATTTACTGAAAGAACTTGCCGTGTAATGTAACTAGCTTCATCTGAACATAAGAAGGCTACGGCTGCCGCGACTTCATCAGGCTTGCCTATGCGGCGCATGGGGATGAGGTGTTGAACATCCTCTACATTTAATCCTGAGGTCATTTGGGTTTCTATAATACCGGGAGCGACGCAATTAACCGTGATCGAGCGTTTCGCTAGTTCAACAGCAAGAGCCTTGGTTGCCCCCATGATACCAGCTTTGGCAGCACTGTAATTGACTTGCCCTCGGTTACCCATAGAGCCTGAAATAGAGGACAAGGTCACAATGCGACCGCCTTTACGTGCAGAAACCATGGGCATGACGAGAGGGCGTAAAACATTATAGAAACCGTCTAAATTTGTGTGGATAACTGAATCCCATTCGTCATCTTCCATAGCCGGAAAAGCATTGTCTTTGGCAATGCCTGCATTGAGAACAATGCCATAAAAACTGCCATATGTTGCAATATCGGCTTCAAGAAGAGTGCGACATTGCGCGCGATCCGAAATATCAAAGCTAAGGAGACGTCCTTCGGCACCTACCGCCTTGACCTCGGCAAGGGTTTCTTCGGCGCCCGTTTGATCATGGCCGTAATGAATTACAATAAAGAAACCAGCCCTTGCCAAGCGTACAGCAATAGCGCGGCCTATGCCTTTGCTTGCTCCTGTTACCAGAATGGACCTATTCATTCATTATTTCTTTCTTATGTCGGAGGGGTTTCTACCAAAGTCTCATTCGGTTGATATAAAGTCAATTGAGCGGTGGCAATTTCTTGGTTGTTCCTTGTAATGCAACAATCAAAAACCGCCATGCCTTCTTGTTGAAAAACCGTCTTCACGGTGATTATAAGACTGTCATTAAGTGTAAAGACGTCGAGGGAGGTATGGTAATCACGTGTTCCTAGAAGATAGCCAAGACGTATAGGGGCCCCCTTTTTTTGGGCGTCAATACCGGCAAAAAGTCCGCAGGTTTGGGCCATATATTCAAGGCCAACATAAGATGGAACACCAACATCCTTTATATAAAAAGGGCTGGTTTCGTTAATTTTTAAGACAGCTGATGTTTGATCCTGATCACAGGCGGTGACTTCATCAAGAAGCACCATAGGCGGCGCATGTGGTAATAAATCACGCACAGAAGAAGATATCATATCAGGTCCTGCCAAAAATGAGCGATGCATTACTGCCGCCAAAACCAAAAGAATTACTAAGCATGGCAAGAGGAGTTTGTTGGGGCAAGGATGTTCCGGGTACAACAAATGCTAGCGGTGGCAAAAGGGGATCGTATTGACCGTCCCATAAATGCGGGGGCAAAAGACCCTTATTGTATTGCGGATGAAGAGATAGCCACATAAACGCGGCTTCACACCCGCCCGTGGCTCCCAACATATGCCCTGTCATACCCTTTGTTGAACTGCAGGGTGTATGTGAACCAAAAAGTGAAAAAACAGCTTGTGACTCCATCGCATCATTAAGAGGAGTCGCTGTTCCATGAAGATTAATATAAGCAATATCATTGGGCTTTAGATGAGCGTCTTTGAGCGCTTGATTCATGGCTAAACAGGCGCCATTGCCTTGCGGGTCAGGAGCTGTGAGGTGATGGGCATCGGAGCTCTCCCCAGCACCAAGAAATTGAACAGGGCTTTCATTTTTACTCAGTAGAAAAGCTGAAGCTCCTTCGCCAATCGTTATGCCATTACGATTACGACTGAAGGGGTTACAGATATTTTCCGACAGCAGTTCAAGTGCATGAAATCCATTAAGTGTCATACGACAGATTGTATCAGCACCCCCAACAATCGCGGCATCCGCAAGATCGGCGTTGATAAGCCGACGCGCAGAAGCAAATACTTTAGCACTGGATGAACACGCGGTTGCAAGAGTGTAAGCCGGACCTGTTAACCCAAAAAAACGCGCCGCAAACTTAGATAAATTGCCAAGCTCTAAGGCGTTATAAGGATGGGGGCTGGGCCAGTGTCCCATGCGCTGATAAAAAGCGAAGTCTTGTTCGCTGTCCGCAATGCCGGAGGTGCTTGTTCCCAAAACGACAGCGATGCGGTCTCGTCCATAACGTTGAATGGCGTCTTCAACGACAGGCGCAATATCGGTAAGGGCTGTTTGCATGAGGCGATTGTTTCGATTATCAAGATCACGTACATGGGGCAGAACGGGTTGTAATTCACCGCGAAACATGCCGACATGGACAGAGTGCTCTGGCACGAGATCATCCCGTCGGACAAAACCAGTTTGATCACCTGAAAACAGAGCATTGGCGACTTTCTCTTTCCCACGGCCAAGGGGGGTCGCAAGACCGCAATCCTCAAGAAACAGTGGAAAAGTTGTCATGGGTTGGTTTCCTTTGATTGTACCTTGAAGTCATAGCCCCATGCTTGATTGCTGTATTGAATATCCCCAATCCAAGGATTGCTCTTGTTTTTAAGATGATAAGAAGCTTGCCATATACTCTTGTGATCGATGAAGAGAGTGCGATGATGAGAATTCCCCACGAACGTGACGGTCGATGGTGCAAGAGATTGGCGCACAATCTTTTCAGGCCAATAGAGGAGGACAATGTCGCCAAGAATATTCTCGGGCTGTAGTTGAGACGGCACCCAAGGGGCGGGGTCGTAAAGGATTTGATCTTTTGTCCAATGAAGCGTGAAGAGTTTTCGTCCCATCATGTCGAGGGCAATCAGCAAAAAGTGATCCGAGTTAGCGCTAATATGGGCCTCGAAGGCAAAAACTTTATCACCGTAATGAGCGGTTATCAGCTGGGTCACTTCAACGGATTGGTTAAGGGTTGCTGGATTTGGAAGTGTCAGGTTGACGTTCGGAGCAACGGCTACACTTGCGGTGGCCGCTCTGTTCTGAGCGGGCTCATTGAAAGGAGGGCTTATGCATGAGCAAAGAAGGAAGAGACAAAGAACAGCGAAGAGGCTTTTAAGTATGGGCTTAGCATGCTCTTGGCTTGAAAAGCGAGCTAAGGGCGAAAAAAGATAAGATAAGAGAATACCAATTGTCATGGTGGCACCAAAGGTATGAACGGCCGTCACTTTACTCAACGCCAAAAGACCAAAAGATAACAGAGCTGTACAGGCGGCCATTGTAACCGCTAAGAGGGTGACTTGTTTTCTTTCTTCCGATGTTTCAGCACAAAAGACGGCATAATCAACGCCAATTGAAAAGACGAGAACAAGAGCCATTGCATCAAAAAAGGTAAAAGAGCTTCCAACTAAGGAACGCAAAGCAGGTGTAAGGATTACGGCGAATAAAGGGGGGGCCATAACCCATAATCCTTTATGGATTCCATAGCGTGCTATAAGCAGTGGGATCATAAAAAGTGCGGACAGCGCTAACAGAACCATGGAACGATTGCGATATTTCGCAAGAAGATTACTAAAATCGTATGCCGGGTCGACGAAGCGTATACCTTTGATGTCCTTCGCAGCTTGGGCGATGACTTCTGGGTGGATCACAGCGTCCAACATAACCATATGATAAACGGTGCCATCTTGGGTGTCGAGCAGGAGACTTGTCATAAAGGCAGGCAACGGACTTAACGTGGATTTATCCTTAAGATTAAGGAAGGGGCTTTCGTAAGGGGGAGAGACTGTTGCCGCGGTCAAATGAAGTTGGTGCCTTTGTTGTGTTAGAAAAGGTTTATACAAATTATTTTGCTGTAAAAGTCTGTTTTCTTGCTGTCGTTTCAACGATGGAAAATATTGGGCAGGGGCTTGAAAGCCTCCTAATTCTCCCGATGAAACCAGAGGACGTAGCCTTTCAATCAATGTCTCTTCATTTTGCAAGGCTGTTTCATGATCAGCGGCTTGTACGAGAAAGAATTGACCGCTTGTTGTGGTGCCTGTGAGTTGTTGAATTTTCTCTTGTTCAATCACGAGACTTGCGGTGAGCGATTGCATGTGCCGAACGTTATCATCGGTATGAAAAGACCAAAAGCCGAGTGCAGCCACAAGTATACTCACAACGAACAAAGCGATGCGTTGGGTGCGATAGGTGGAGGCTTCCCAGAAAGTCAGAACTTTTTGCATGGGCTCAAGCAAAGATTGACCATGGGACCGTGGTTCTTTCTGATCAAGCAGCGGGAGCCATAAGACAACGGTGATCCATGAGGCCAGAAGACCTACGGCTGAGAAAGCCGCAATTTGATGGAGGCCTGGGAAGGGCGCCAAACATAAGGTCAAATAGCCTATGATGGTGGTCGTTGCCCCAAGCGTTATACCAATAAAAACGCGTTTAAGGCGTTGATAGGGGGTGCCTGGATGAGGTAAAAAGACTTCGCTGCAATATTGCAAGCTGTAATCCACCGACACACCAATAAGGCTGATGCCAAAAAGAAGGGCTCCCACGTGAAGCTCTCCAAAGATTAAAAGGCTCACCGCGAGGGCGCTGACAACACCAACGAGAATGACAAGGAGACTTAAAAAGAGGGGACGAAGTGCCCGGAAGACAAGAAGGACGAGAAGAATAGTCCCAAAAGTTGATAGAACACCAATGATAGAGGTCTCGCCCATAGCTTCTTGAGCCCCGGCTGTTGCAAAGAAAACGGCACCAAGGTGAAGTGTTTCAAGATCTGGATAAAGAGTGTGTTGGGATTGGACGGCATGGTCATAGAGAGCCGATACTTTTTTTTGTGTATCAAGATCGTAGGGCTCACCTTCGATTTGCCCTGCCACTAATATCCACGTCATGCCCTCAGCTGTGAGCGATAACATGCCATCATCAAGGGTGACACGGGACAAAGGGGTCGGGAGATCTTCCAGAAAACGTGGCATGAGCAGAAAAGGATCTGCATGCAACAACTTTTCGTTGGCAAAACCAACAACGCCATAGATTTGGGCTAAAGCTTGCTTAGCAAGAGTTTGCCCTTGGTTCGATTGTAAGAGTGCGCGATCTCTATCCGATAAAAGCCCTAAGCGATAAGGATAATAATAAGTTCCTATTCGTTTAAACGGATCTTTATTGAAGGAATCTGTGGTGATTTTAAATAAGCCGGAGTTTGTCAATTGGTCCGAGAATGCTACCGCCGCTTTGCGCGCTGTTGTCTTATCTTTATCACCAATAAGAAAAATAACGCGACTTGAAAGGTTTTTTGTTGCAATATCATCGGCTTGTTTAAAGGATCGATCTTGCTCCTCGTGTGGCAAAAGAGCCATGAGATCGGTGCGAAAATTTAATCCTTCATGAACGCGCAGCGATAAATAACTAATCGCCACAAGGACGAGAATAAGCCAGAGAAGAGCCGCAAGCCTGTTCATGGATGTACGGAACTTAAAAGGCGGCTCTCCGCTGTCGTAGGTGCGGCCGTCGTGAGTGTTTCATGCGAGAAATCTATTACATCGGTGTCGCCATCGGGTTTGGTCATAACCACATGATCAACAAAGGAGCGACCGCGGATTGTAATTAAGCTAAAGGGCATCGCGGGATTATCTGGCGTGCGGGGAATAAGCGTAACCTGCCAGCCAAGTGTGTCTGTCTTTTGCGTCATCGTGAAATCGGCCGTAAGCGCCTGCCAATCACCTGTTAGGCTGCCGCCCAAGGTGTCATATAGATGACGCATAAAAGGCATCTTTTGGGAGGGGAGATAAGTCACTTGGTCATTATTAATAAGTTGAACTAAGCCTTGTGGCGTCATCACGGTCGTGGTTTGAAAGGGCTTATCGAGGGCCCAGATAAGTCCTTGTTGAGGCGCCACGACAAAGTGCCCCGCGGAAATCAGCGGCGCACTCAATCCCTTTAAGTGGCGCTCTTCCGTAAAATGACCGCGCAAAACATCGCTGGGTTTAAGGAGGATGGGAGCCATGTCCTTCGTATCAGCTAAAGCAGCTGTTGCTAAAAGAAGAAAAAGACCGAACGAAAGAAGAAGACGTATCACACAGCACCTTTCAGTTTATCGGTAAGCGCTGAGGGAGATTCAAGACATAATTCGTTGGTGGCGATATGGACCGCGACTTGTATCGTGCAAGCTTTTGTTAAAACCTCGCCATTTGTAAGATCGCGTATGATATAGTCGATTTTTAAGCGGTTGGCCGATTCAATAATCGTGGCCGTGACAATAAATTTCTGATGAAAGCGAATGGGACGAACAAATTTAATACGCATATCAACGATAGGCCATATATAGCCCGATGACTGCATCTCGGCATAATTATAGCCGATACGGTCAAGTAATTGACAACGTGCTTGCTCAAAAAAACGCGTATAATGGCCATGCCAGACAACCCCCATTGGATCAAGGTCGTAAAACGCGGCGGTAAGCTCAAGATCAATAGAGTGCATGATTAGTTCGCCCAAAAATCAAAAAAATTGTACCACTGGAAAGGATCCAGTGCTGTAAAGTATTCAAGACGTCGCACGTAGCGTTCGGCGTAGGAATAAAGACTTTGTTCCCGACGGCGACGTGGCAATTCTAGGGTCTCCGCAAAACGCTCCATGGTTAGGTGATAGCGTTTTCCATCCTGCAAACAAAACAAAAGATATACGGGACATTCAAGGAGGGCGCCAAGGACCCACGGACCTTGCGGAAAACGTGCTTTTGCGCCAAAAAAGGGCACGCAAAGGCTGTTGTTCTGGCTTAAGACCGATATGCGATCCCCGGCAATAACGATCCATTCACCTCGTTCAACACGTTGTTTGAGATCAATGATTGTTTCGGGCCCCATTTCGGTAACTTGAATAAGATGAAGTCCGGCCTCGGGACAACATTGCTGGATCATACGATTATAATTGGCGGCATGGTGGGTATGGACAAGGATCGTAAGCCGATCGCGTGTTTTTTTATCCAAAACTGCACGGGCGACATCAACATTGCCAAGATGCGCTACAACAATAAGACCACCGCGTGGATCCCTGACGATATCCGAAAGCTCTTTGGGGTTGGTGGGTTCTACGAGTTCAGCAGGCATAGCTCCTGTCCAGGCAATCAAAACATCAAGCGCACGCATCGCAAAATTCATATGATGGTGATAGATGTCCGTAAACAGAGGTTGACGTTGCAGGGCTTTGCCAAGAAATTGTTTTGAAGCATGTCGTTGTTGAGCGCCAAAAAAATAAAAATAAAGCACAATCGGCGCGAGAACAATCTGACAGCCGCGACGTCCTAAGAGCTTGTAAGCGCCAACACAGAAACGGAGCCCCCACACGCATCCGCGCTCCGCAAGATTGGCCCAGTGCTTTGTTGCAGCCAGTAGGGGCGGTCGGTTTTTGAGGATCGAGGGAAGTCGTGCCATCATTGTTAGAACAAGTCGTGTATGTGCCACACTGATCCGCCAATTATCATGCCAAGGTTTAAAATTCGACGTATTATCCGGCGGATAGATAACATCGACTGGGATCATAATCGGGGGCACCCCGCGCCAGAACAGCCGTACCATAATATCGGTGTCGAAATCCATATGATGGCCAATAGATTCTTCATCCATCAGCGTTTTGACAGCCCTTAAAGGGTAAAGACGAAAGCCACACATACTGTCCTTTATGCGGAACGACAAGGTTTCGATCCAAACCCACACATGGGTGATCCATCGTGCTGCTTTGCGCACCCTTGGAGCCGACGCGTCATAGCGGGCTTGACCACTGATTAGGGCCTCCGGATGTGCTTTGGCCAAGTCTAAGAAGTGTGGCAGAGCATCGAGATCATGTTGGCCATCGGCATCAATCTGCAAAGCATGAGTATAACCTTGCTTTAAGGCCAATCGGAAGCCTTCGAGAACAGCGGCTCCTTTCCCTTGATTGGTTTCAAAACGACAGGTCGTAATACTATCTTTTTGATGTCCAAGAGCTTCAATAACCGACCGTGTTGGTTCATCACTGCCGTCATCAATTATAAAGACGCCTAACCCCGCATCTTGTAATCGTCCTACAATGTTGACAAGTTTCTGCGAATGATTATGGCTCGGAATAATCGCACATATTTTCATGCCAAGGCCCCGAGTTTTAATTGACCGGACGACATGAGATTATCCTTGGATATATATTTAAAGGAAATTTGATTTTTGTGTCGGTCCAGTTGTAAATAAAGCGACAAGGGCTCGTTGGGACAAATCTTGTTTCGAAATTTAACCTGAAAATCGCGAGCGCTGACAGATACTATGCCAAGATGAAGCTGGGCAAATCGCATTGCCCAATCAATCTGAACAACTCCCGGCAAGAGGGGGTTGTTGGGAAAATGACCCTCAAAGGCTTCTAATTGCGGTGAGAGGTCAATGTGTAAAAGAATAGCATCGGCTTGAGACGCATCTAAGGACAGGATTTCGGGTAGTTTCATGCTTCCTCCCTAAAAAGCGCACGCATATCGGCATCACGATGTTTTCCTAATTCGTGGGTCGGAAGTTCTTTCACAAAGCGCCAAAAATGAGGAATACCGGCTGATTCCAGAGTGGATGTTAAATGAGTCCGTAGCAGACGGCTAAAGCGAAAGCGTCCAAGGGCCTCAAGTGTTATTCGTCCTTCCTCACTTGGAACGACGATCGCTCCAAGACAATCGGACGTTCGTGGGAGGACAACCACGGCAGCGGTTTTTACAAGAGGTAAGTGTGTGAGAGATTGTTCGACAAGTGCCAAAGAAATTCTTTTGCCTTCAATCTTGGCAATGCGATCGGTACGACCTAGAAAACGAAAACCATGATCTAACGGTTCAATACGATCGGATGTTTCTATCCAATCATCGCCCGAAAAAGGCGTGCGAAGGATGAGTTGATGTTTGTCATCTATGCGAGTGTCAATGCCTGGAAATAATTGCCAGGGCTCATCGCCCTTGATTTGAAGACGTGTGGCAAAGGCACCCGTTTCGGTGCTGCCAAAAATTTCGGTTGGACGGCATCCGAGTATTTCCATAGATTTCTGGCTCGACGTGAAGGGAAGAAGGGCCCCTGCCGTAAACACGTTTTTGGGTCTTAGAGTGGGTATAAGGGGATCAAGGCCATCCAATCGGTTTAAATGCGCAGGGCTTGTGATGAGCGTCGATCCAGGGGTAAGGGCTGCCGCAAGATTTTCCCATATATTATACATTTCGGCGGCAAAAAATCGCCCTGCCATTAGAGGCCAAAGCAATTTAAAAGTTAATCCATAGATATGTTGATGGGATACAGTCGCAAAAACAGGACCTGCTCCTACGTTTTGTCCCCATAAAGCATCAAGGGTCAGGATTTCGGCTTCCAGCATCGCCAAATTTTTTGAAATCTTCTTGGGAGCTCCAGTGGTTCCCGATGTAAAGAAATGCAACGCTTGTTTGTGCTGATCAAGGACGTTTAAGGTTGCTTGTTGACCTTGATTATCTTTGATAACCTCATCATCCACGACCACGTCATATTCATTTTTCAACGCGTCGAGGGTGTTGGGTTGGTTGTTAGGGGGGAAGACAATAGTTGTCTTGGCATGCAAGAGAGCAAACAAACCAACAATAAAATAATAGCTGTCCTGGCAGATGAGCGCTGCCCGTTGGTAATCTTTAAACCGTGATGCGGCATCAACGACATCCGCTTTCCATTGGGCAAAATCAATCACTCGGCCTTGATGAAGGGCGATTGGATGATTGTCTGCGCGGCCATGGATCAAAAGCTGTGATAAGGCGATGAGGCTCATCGTTTCACCAAGCGACGCGCTTTCACCAAAGGACGCACAAGAATTTCACCGACGAAAAAGATGCCCATGAGAATATAAGAAATAAGCCCATTCCATAAGGTCCATTGGGCAAGGGATCCCCAGAGAGCCGTTGCTGTCGAGATAAGAGCGTTTACGAAAAGAAAGAGTGCCCATAAAACCGTGAGCTGACGCGTGTAGAAGACGCCTTCAGGCGGTAAATTCGGTTCTGTGAGACGGGCGATGCGTTCAATGATGGTCGGTGGATAAAAGAGCGAGAATGTAAAAACGACTGATACGGATAGGCTCATCACGATCGGATAGGCTTTAAGAGCAAGAGGGCCGTCACGTAAGGATAGAAAGATGAGGAGAGCTGCCGCGATCAGGCTAGCAATAATCCAGGCCGTTGTTCCTGTTTTTTGTCTTAATCCCACAAGGCGAAGTACTATAAGGGCAAGCCCGAAGATTATGATGATTGTGGCTGGAACATGAGCGATGCCAAAATAGACGAAGAGTGGATATAAAATGCCGCCCGCAAAGGCTAAGCACAACCACGGATTAAGAGGCGGCCGTTTCATGTTCGCTTAAAAGTTTTTCGATGCATGTCAACACATCGCCCACAGTACGAACGGACTTAAAATCTTGAGGGGCAATGCGACGTCCGGTTATGGATTGAAGTTTAACCACCAAATCGACGGCATCAATACTATCCAGTCCGAGTTCTTCAAATAGTTTGGCGTCGGGCTGAACTTTAGCCGGGGGAACTTCAAATAATTCCTCAAGAAGATTCTGTAGTGTTTTTAAAATTTCTTCCCGCGTCATTTTGAACTCTCCTTTTGAGATGAGATAAAGCGGGCAAGGTTGTGTATATTAGCAAAATGAGCCTTTACTTCTTCGGTAACGGTTGCGATTTTGATGCCGTAGCGTTTACGGAGAATAACGCCGAGTTCAAGGGCATCAATAGAATCAAGGCCGAGGCCTTCGCCAAAAAGCGGCTCGTTACTATTAATTTGTTCAGGTGTAATATCTTCTAATTTTAAAGCTTCAATAATGAGCTTTTTTAATTCGAATTCAAAACGGTCAGTCTCGCAAATGTTTTGCATAATAAAGTTCCAATGATTCCACTAACTTACGTGCTGCAATGCTGCGCTCACCATATAGAAGATATGAGCCAGCGTCTAGGCTATCACCAATGTCGACCCTAAATAAAGCGGGCTTTTGTGGAACATGCCACCAGGGTTCTCCTTTGTATAAGAAAGGCGGGGTGCAAGTTATGAGGACGAGCTGGATAGGGGCAGAGGTAAGCGTGGCAATGTTGGCAAAGCCGCGCTGAAAGCGGGGCATACTTCCAGGAGGGGTGCGGGTGCCCTCCGGAAATATAATCAAGCATTCCCCATTTTCTAAGGATTTTTTACAATTTGCCATAAGAATTTCTGGGTTGAGATCATTACGGATATAGCCGGCCCGATGCATAAGACCACCGAGGAGCCAATGATCCCACAACTCGTGCTTAACGATGCATTGAACCTTGGGTAGGAGGGCTACGAGAATGACAACATCCAGAAGCGAAGGATGATTAGCAATAATCATCTTTCCACCGCAATGCTCGAGTTTTTCTTTTCCGTTTATTTCGAGATGAATGAGGCGGAGCGATTGCAGGATCAAAAGATAAAGGCGAAAAGAAGTGCGGATCAGAAAATGTGCATGCTCAAGAGCTGTGCCAGGCCATAAAGTTACTAAAGGTAAAATGAAAGCAGCCAAAAGGCCGCCACCCGCGAAAATAAAAGCAAGCGCGGCACATTTTCCAATGAGGAGCCAGAGATAGCTAAGAAGACGCATGACGGCTCCATCGCCATAATCGATCGGCGCTTTGCGAAGTGCTTGACGTGTCTTGGTGCGATAAAAAGGTCAGAAAATCGCGGGCATGCGAGGTGGATTGTTCTGTCACAGAAGTGGACAACTCATACGTTACTTGTATGTCGTCCGCATCGCTTTTAGTGCTTAACGAAAGGGCCAGCGCTAAAGGCGGCTCGATTGGCTTCTGGAAGACATCAAAAGGAGGGGGGGGAGGTTCATCAAAGTGAATAAAAACCACCGGTTCATCGGGATTTTCTTTTAAACAGCTGATGGCTTCCAATAAGCCATAACAAAAGCTTTCGGATCCGGCAGCTATCGCTGTGTGACCTTGTTGATTGTTCTTGAATATAGAGAGTAATCCGAGAAGAGCGTGATGAACCGAAAGGGTAAAATCGGCAGGCGATACATCCTCTCTCTTGACGATCGATTGAAGGAGCGAAAGGGTGCGACTAAATTCGCCGTATCGGGAGGAAAGAATGAGACGTGCTTTGTCGAGATCGGGCAGATCAAGCGCGCAGGCGAGGGCTTTCTGGCCAAGCGGGCTTACACGCCGGCGTAAAATAGTAGGAAGTTGAGAGGGCTGCTGAGCCCCCGCTTCGTGGGGCCAGACTTTCCATGCTTGCAGCTTGAAGCAAATGGGCTCCATTTATTTAAAGGCGACGGCAGAAAGCTTCTGATCAATTTCGTATTCAAGCTGTTTAATGAGTTTGTTATACCTTGGATGGATCATACCATCCGCTGCCTTAAGGTTTTCGGATGATTCAAGTTCGATGCTGTAATCTTTATTTGAATATTTGATGTGAATAACAGCCACATGCTCTTGCCATTTGAGCGTACAACGCAGAAGTCCGGGTTTTGAACGCTCGACGAGCCAGCCCTTCTCAAGGGCAGTGTTGGCGATCACATTACCGATTTTATCGGCATTCATATGTTGTTGGGCTTCTTGAGGGACGGCTTCATTTTCAATGTTATAAACAGGTTCAATATGATTGCAGGCGACAAGGATAGTCATCATCAAAAAACTGATGCTTAATAGTCTTGCACTTTGGGTCATAGACGCTCCTGATCAACGGCATAGGGACTGGATTGAACATTCGATGCGTTAAATCTATGATCCCTTCACGCTCGTAGCAATAGCGTAATTCGTTCTGAAGGCAGAAAATGATATATTATACGTTCGTTTCAGATCAAGAACATGATATCAAAGATCTCATTGCTCGTTGGGCAAATATACGTGATTTATCACAAGCGGCTATATTCAAAAGTGAGGCAAGACGCTGCCAATATCTTGGTGTGCGATCGGCCTTGCGAGCGCTTCTTGCGGAGGTCACAGGAAAACAAGACTGGAATATCATCCCAACGGCTCAAGGAAAACCGGAGCTTTTCACGGAGGAAGGCCTAAAAGGCCCCAACATATCTCTATCTCACACACATGGACTAGTTGCATGCGCGGTCTCGCAAGATTGTGCCCTCGGGGTTGATGTCGAATATTGGCGCGATCGAGATTTTAGGGCGCTTGCGGAATATAGTTTTGGACCTCAGGAATGCGAAGAGGTTAGGCATCACGGCGTATCGGCTTTTTACCGCATCTGGACGCTTAATGAGGCTCTATGCAAAGCCAAGGGAAAAGGTTTGTTCTCTTATATTGATGGGTGCGACCATGTTATGGCTGCCCCTGACATAGGCTTGTGGAAGAGTAAGAATGGGCATTTGTTCTATGATGTGCTTTATGGCACTTTTAGTTTAGCCCTTGCTCTTGAAAATGAGAGCATAACACTCGCAAATATTCGTTGTGTATCCGTCGGCTGAGAATCTTTCAATGACACAATGCCGCGTGGTTATGGCCACGCGGCATTCCTGGATTTTATCGATATACTTCGCTTATTGAGTGAAAATAGGTTCTTAGAAACTATAGATAAAGGACGCTTCCGTGCGGTCAAGATTGCCTTCAATACCGCTTTCTGTTTTACGATAGCCATGCATGTATTCGATGCCAACCTTGTAAGAAGCGACTGGTTGCCAGATCAAATTGGCATGACCTGATGCAACAAATTTATTGGCGGCCGCACTTATTGTTGAGTTCATGATGCTGCGATCATCGACAAGATGGACCATGCCCCCAAACACGTTCGATCGGAATTCATTCGACCAATAATGTTGAAAGCCGAATGTGCCACCATAGTAGGGGGTTGTTTTCAGTACGTTCGTGGTCGTGTTGGTATAGGCTCCAGCCCCGCCAATATCATAGGCGTAGCGACCTGTGCCATTACCTACAACAACGTCGTAATTAACATTGTCTTTCGTCCAGAATCCTTGTTTGCCTGAAACAGCAACACCATATCCATATTTGGTTTCGGTGTCGTTATTGTCGGTAGCCGTATGATCGACATTTATCTGGTTGGCGAGCGCGCGTAATCCAATATATCCATCCTTCGCATAATCATACTGAGCATGCACAATCATATCCGGCATTTGGGTGCGCGCGGTGGCCGCTGTGGGTGCGGTCGCTGAATTGGTGATGGCATCAACTACGTTTTGTGTCGATTGAATAGAATTGCCAGCAACCTCGACAGAGCCACTTAAAGTAACAGGACCCAACGCATGGGTGTAACGTATTTGGGGTTGGCGAACAAAAAGAGTTCCAGCGGGCCCAATATAATCAAGCGTTTCCGGCATCGCTGCAACATCCATGAAGTTCGACCAGGTTTGGCCAGCAAGAACTTGACCTGTTACAGGCGAGCCAACGCTGCCATAAGCGTGACGCAACGCAAAGCCATAGGCGTTCGTATTGCTGTTGGCGGCAGAGGATCCAAAAAAGTCGCCTTCAATAAAGGTCCGAATTTCACCAAAACGAGAAGGGGTACTCGTCTCCAAATTAATACGTGATTGTTGGGCCCCAAATGTCGTCTGCGAACTCTGCTGTGATTGAATTGAGTTCTTCAAAGGGATCTCAAAGAAATGCGCGTAAGATTGGCCATAGCTTTCACCCGTATCTTCGATCGCATCCAGTTTGACATAGCCACCAATTTTAACCGATGTATCTGTTCCTGGTACACGAAACGAACCTGGAAGAGTACCTTTGGTGACTACGTCTTCTGCACTGACGGCTGCGATCGGCGACGATCGGGGCGTTGTTGTTGCGGCAACGGGAATATTTTGAGACGTGGTAGTAGATGTGGCGCCAGTTGTTATTGTTGGCGGGGTCTTTTTCGAAAGAGCTTCCAATTGATCGACTTTTTTCGTCAACTGTGCGATTTGCGCTTTGAGGGTGGCTATATCTTGTGCGCTTAACGTGTCAGCGGGGCTCGCATCGGCAGCAATTGCGGGCGATGCGAGTAAAAGAACGGCGAGTAATGGTGATGCCAAACGAGCCGGTTTTCTCATGATGTTGTCTTTCTATGGAATAAAAATGATTGGAGAACGCGCTACCAATGAAGGAGACCACGCTACGAAGCGTTGATGAATTGGTGCTTGATCTGGATCAACGTTCTCTTGATGATTATGGTCTGTAGCAAATACGTCACGGTTTACAAAACAGCCCGTCTTCACCTTCGTTTGCAAAGCATATAAGGGAGGGATTGTACTCCTTAAAATGCGTTCATTTGGTGGGCGGCGCTCTCTATTTCCTTAACGAAGGCTTGCATTAACTGGGCGACAGGCAAGCGACGCGTAAGACGTGCCGTTTGACCTGCCCAAAGGGATTGGTATTGCGCATCATCACGGCGTTTTGCTTCGGCCCGTAAGGGTCCTGTTAACGCATTTTGAAATGGGAAGGGAGGTATATGGGTATAAACGTCGTTCATTTCTTTCATAAAATGATTGCCTATTCCCCGCGCGTGCCGTCCCGAAAAAACATGGGTGAGAGAGGTATCGGTATCGGAGCTGTGAAAGAGTGCTTGTCGCCAGCTCTCAGGTAACTGAGCTTCAGGACACCCCATGAAAGCTGTTCCGAGTTGGACGGCGGCAGCGCCAAGGATGAGAGCTGCGAGAATGCCCTTACCATCCATGATGCCTCCTGACGCTATGATTGGAATTTTAATTTTATCAACCAGCTGTGGTACAAGAGAAAAAAGACCAATATTAGGAATTTCTTTGGAATTTCTTAGTGTTGAGTGAAAAGTACCTCTGTGACCACCAGCTTCAAAACCTTGAGCAACGATGGCATCAACTTTTGCGTCAACAAGTTCCATAGCCTCCGCAACACATGTCGCTGTCCCGATGATGAAAGTTCCCGCTTGGCGTAACTGTATTAGAATAGAGGGATCGGGAATACCAAAGGTAAATGACACAACAGGGGTTTTCTCCTCGAGGACAACTTTGATTTGGTTTTCAAAATCGTCGCGAGGCTTTGCACTCTCGGTGTCAAGATTAACCCCGTAAGCTTCATAAATATTCTTCAATCTTTCGAGAGCTTGAGTGTGATGTTGAGGCTTGTAATTTATTGTTTTATCCGGGACAAAAAGATTGACCTGATAAGGGCATGAGGTGTTTTTTTGAACGTGATGTATGGCGCTTCGTAATTCATCGGGGCGCATATAGGCTGCACCAAAAGATCCCAGACCGCCAGCAGCCGAGACGGCCGACACAAGTTCAGGGGTGGTAATACCGCCAGCCATAGGGGCCTGAATTATGGGATGTGCGATCGAGAGTTGTGATAAAAATTGATGAACGCGATCTGTCATACAAACCTCTTTGGATGGACTCATTCTTCGTTCAATATTAAAAAAATGCTCTCTTCGCTGTTCTCAAAGACGGGGGCCTTGTTGCTGTCCGCTATTTATCAGAGGGTAGGGAGTATTCGAAGGCTTTACTCAAATATGTGGAATATAAAGAATATATGGTTAACATAAGTCGGCTTAAAAAGGGTTTGTAAAACATCTTATCTTGCGATTACTATAGCGCAATAATTGACTTTTATGAATGGTTCGGTTTCTTTTATTTTTATTTATGAATACGACGTTTTTGTTTAATACTCGTTTGTTTTGAGTGTGTTTTTTCTTTCCGATATTGCAAAGGCTTATTATGAATCGTTTTTTGTGGCCAGATGTATTAATTAATCAAGCGAATAGAGCATTAGACCTAACGGATGACGCAGCCTTATATAATGTTACGCATGATAATAACGATGAGTCCATTCTCGGTCCAGATGGCCGGCCTATTAAAGGAAGATTTGCACGAGGAGGCCCTTTTGGAGCGCTGATTGCAATAAGTCTTGAAGATGGAAGTTTTGAGATTATCGGCCAACCCCGTGGCAATAATGTTGTCGGAAGTGGTATCGCCAGCTTTCACGCGGAAGACCAGGTGATGCTGCCTGATATTTATCGTCTTTTAAAATTTAGACTTTCAGATCTCAAAGCTGGCGGTCACGATCCGACGGTTTGGATGATTACTTCAGGGCAGTCCTGTACTAATTGCCATACGAAACAAGAGATCATGGTCCGTGAGCTTGAAGCAAGTGGTCTTCTTAATCCTGGGCATTTTATAAAGCATTATGGTGCAACCTTTGATGATACGTTCAGGATTGCTCAATTTTATGATGCACAATATGCTGATGCGATTATTTTCTCTACAACTTATCCTCATCACTCAGCAAACCTCATTAAACACGAACATATAAGATTTGCAGATCTTTCGCGCGATCTTCAGAAATCCTTTGAAACCGCCATATCATCGACAGCTGTCGTTATGCATCGGGGAGAAAAGTATGCGGATGGTATCGACACGCGCCATGAATTCGATCTCTATGCGACAGCGGAGGTCAATGCAGTGCGTGCGGCTTGCCGTCGTAATCGTCAAGATGGCGTTTTTGCATCTTGGGCAGTGGAAGGTGAATTATTCACGACAAATAATGAAATCGGACCCCTCTTATTTGCTGAAGCGGGTTGGACAAAGATCAACGTCGTCAAAACAGTCATAATGCCAGACCACCTCGCCCATAAACAGTTTCAAACGCGTGAGACCCCAAAACTTGGTAACACTGAATTTCGAGAAATCATTGCAGGTGGTTATTTTGATCTGCGTAGTTCTCTTATTGTTTCGCGCAATAAGCTCTTTATCAATAAGGCTCAACCTCAATGGGCAGAAATGCTCAGAGTCAATGACGAGCAGCTCTATAATGGCGCGGCAGTTTCACCCCTTGTTGAGTCGATGCGTGATGTGCACACAAGATTTCGTTTTGCAGCCCATGACATATGTACATGTAGTAATGGCACATTTCCGCATCGAAGCTTAGAATATCTTGATACACTGCGGGTGCAAGATATGCGTCTTGCTGCTCGATAAATAGTTTTTTCAATGACACAGAAGCCATGTTTTTGGCTGGGTTAAATTATTGATCTAAGATTATTGTCTCATCTAAATTCTTTAGTCTATTACGAAGTGCTGGTATTGCACACGCCCTGTAGCAGACCAAATATTTGCAGGGACCCATCCGGCTTGTATAGCTGCTTCAGTCATGAATGGGATTGAAAAACGACTTGAGTTAAGAACCGGCAGAAACTGATCTTTTTCAACTGCAAATTCTTTATCATTAAAATTAATGATTTGATCTCTCTTGGAACGAAGTCCTGTTGCAAGAAATAAAACTTCAGGAGTCTCTCTTAAAACAACATCAAAATCAAAGTTATTTGTATCAATGGCTTTATCAATACAACTCCGCACTAGGTTTCCGAACTCTTGATTTAAATAACAATTTTTCACTTCTTGGATGTTTCTGTTCGCGTCATAACTTATAAGAAGATGATTTCTTTTGTTTGGTGGGCGTGGCTTATAATCAGGGAAAATTACAGAATTAGCATAATGCGTAAAAATATCTCTAAAACGATTTTGTACATCTTTTGGGTTGTCGTAAGTTTCAATGTTTCCAAGAGTGAGGCCAAGTAATGCGATTAACGTATTTTGTTTTTTGAAGGGCAACTTTTCAAAAATATCACATATTACAGGCGCGGCGTTTAACCCTTCACTAAGAGCTTGTTCTGCAGCGTTTTCAGCAAGTATTGTTGCTAGGTCAAAACCAAAATAATTTTTGGCGCACACTATTTTAGCTAATGACAATCCCACGTCTCTCACGGCTTGTTTGCCACCAACTCCCATATCAAAAATGTTATCTACATTAATATGTAAGTTATTCTTCACTATATTAAAAGTAGCCTGTTCATCTCTTTTTACATAATA
>Ga0302277_1000669_pt1 | contig 25943 bp, 23 predicted proteins | sample III_Bog_N3_1_FD_198759 | JGI IMG/M metagenome (GOLD analysis project Ga0302277, IMG submission 198759) | Peat permafrost microbial communities from Stordalen Mire near Abisko, Sweden - III_Bog_N3_1 | ecosystem: Environmental > Terrestrial > Soil > Wetlands > Peat | place: Sweden: Abisko... | reverse complement strand
CGACGACGGTGACGGTTTGGGAGTCCTGGCCGAGGGCGAGGGTGGCGTCGATGCGGCGGGACTCGCGGGCGGTGAGGACTAGCTCGGGGAGGGAGTATTTTTCGAAGCCGGGAGCAGTGATGGTGAGGGAGTACTTGCCGAGTTCGAGGTTGGGGAAGGAGAAGTTTCCGGCGGGGTCGCTGATGAGGGTGCGATGGGCGCTGGTTCCGATGTTGGTGGCCTCAACGGTTGCGCCGGAGATGACGGCTCCTGTGGCGTCGCGGACGGTGCCGAGGATGGAGGCGAAGGTGGACTGCGCGCTGAGCTGTGGAGTGGCTGCCAGGGAGAGCAGGAAGAGAAGGACGGCAAAGGTGAGGCGGAAGAAGGCAGGACACGACGGGCGCAGAGGGTTGGGCAACGGGGAACCTCACAGGGGGGGATAAAAATAGAGGAAATTACCGACTTAGTGTATCGCTTTTTTCCTTGGCGGATGCGGGGAAATGGGATGGCGGGTGGGGATTTGGCGGGGCGTGCGGGGAGCGATTTCGGGGGGTGAAGGGAATTTTCATCGAACTTCAGACAAGTTCTGATAGATGTTAAGGTTAAAGCCGCTTGGACGGGGCTGCCGGGAGACGGGATGACGGATGGGAATGAGGCGGGAGTGAGGGCTGGGGAGATGGCGCCGGCGCCGGTGTTTACGCGGTGGCACTTGTTGACGCTGACGCTGCTGGTGCTGGGGTATTCGGGGTACTACTTTTGCCGGAGCGATTTGTCGGTGGTGATGCCGCTGCTGATTCGGGATTTGGCGACGCATGGGGTTTCGGCGACGGAGGCGCAGGTTCGGCTGGGGTCGATTGCGTCGATCAGCGTGCTGGCGTATGCGGTGGGGAAGTTTTTCTGGGGATCGCTGGCGGATTTGTTTGGGGGACGGAACAACTTTCTGGCGGGGATGGCTGGGGCGATTCTGTTTACGGTGCTGTTCGGGATTGGGGGAGGATTTCCGCTGTTTACGCTGGCGTGGGTGGGGAACCGGGCGTTCCAGTCGGCGGGCTGGGTGGGAATGGTGAAGGTGAGCTCGCGGTGGTTTTCGTACTCGATTTACGGGACGGTGATGGCGGTGCTGAGCCTGAGTTTCTTGTTTGGGGACGCGGCGAGCCGGTATGTGATGAGCCTGCTGCTGACGGCGGGGATGGGGTGGCGGGGGATTTTCCTGACAGGAGCGGGGATACTGGGGCTGATGCTGGTGCTGAACCTGGTGCTGCTGAAGGAGACGCCGCAGGAGCGAGGGTTGCCGGGACCGGTGGAGAATCCGCTGAATCTGTATGCGTGCCGGACGGCGGAGGATGGGGGGCATTCGAAGGCAAAGAGGCATCCGGGGCTGATGCGGATTCTGGGGCCGTTGCTGGGGAGCGGGAATTTCTGGCTGGTGTGCGGGCTAAGCCTGGGGACGACGCTGCTGCGAGAGACGTTCAATTTGTGGACGCCGACGTATTTTTCGGCGTATGTGGGGTTGACGAATGCGGAGTCGGCGAGCCGGAGCGCGCTGTTTCCGCTGTTTGGCGGGGTGTCGGTGCTGATGGCGGGATTTTTAAGCGATAGGCTGGGGCTGAACGGGCGGAGTTTGGTGCTGTTTGGGGGACTCCTGTCGGGGGCTGCGGCGATCTTCATGCTGGCGCAGGTTCCTGGGCATACGACGCCGTGGATTCCGGTGGCGTTGGTGGCGCTGGTGGGATTTTTGCTGATGGGGCCGTACTCGTACCTGGCGGGGGCGATGTCGATGGATTTTGGCGGAGAGACAGGCAGTGCGACGGCGGCGGGGATTATTGACGGCGTGGGGTACTTGGCCGGGATTCTGTCCGGGGACACAATGGCGCGATACACGGTCGAGTATGGGTGGCGGAGCTCGTTTTCAGCGCTGGGTATTACGTGCCTGCTGACGGCTGTGGTGGCCCTTGTGCTGGCGGTGAAGCAGCGGCAGCAGGCGCGGTTCCGACTGGCGGCGGGAGGAGTCAGGTGAGGGGAGTCGGGAGCGCGCAGGAGTTGCTGGAGAGGATGGCCGATGCGGGCGGGGGAGCTTACTTTGGCGAGCCGGTGACGGTGCTGGAGCATAGCCTGCAGGCGGCGTGGTTTGCGCAGAGGGGCGGCAACGAGCCGGCGCAAGTGGTGGCTGCGCTGCTGCACGATGTGGGGCACCTGCTGCATGAGGCGGGCGAGGACGCGGCGGAGCACGGTGTGGACACGCGGCACGAGGAAACGGCGGTGGAGCTGCTGCGGGAGCACCTGCCGGCAGCGGTGACGGAGCCGATTCGGCTTCATGTGGCGGCGAAGCGGTTTCTATGCTGCGTGGATTCGAACTATCTGGCGCGGTTATCTCCTGCGTCTGTGCTGAGCCTGGAGTTGCAGGGCGGCCCGATGACGGCGGAGGAAGCGGCGGAGTTTGCGGCGAACCGGTACAGTGGCGAGGCAGTGGCGCTGCGGCACTGGGACGATGCGGCGAAGGTGCCGGGGCTGGCTGTGCCGGAGCTGGGGACGTATCTGCCGCTGGTGGCGGAGCTGTGGCGTGGCTGAATCAGGGCTGAATCAGGCCTGGAGCAGGCCGGCGCGGTAGAAGGCGGTGAGGGTTGCCTCGATGCCGGACGTGAGTTCATCCGGGGACTTTTCGGGAAAAGCACGCTGAAGCGCCAGCAGCAGTGCGGGGCGGTCGCGTGTGCCATCGAGCAGCTGGAGGAAGTGGCGGACGAGCGGGTCGTCGAAGGTCCACGAGGTGTGCAGCAGGGTGGTGACGGTGAGACTGGCGGCGGCCTGAAGGCGGCTAAGGGCGCTGGCCATGGGCTGGGCGGAGATGGCTGGGGCCAGGGGCGGGTTCAGGGTGCGCCACTCGATCATCTTGGCGACGGTGAGGCGGGTGAGCAGGGTGACGGCCTGGTCGTCGAGGGTGAACCCGGTGGAGGCGAGCTGCTGCACAAGGTCCGAGAGCGGGAGGCATTGGGGCCAGGCGGCTTCGAGGGTCTGGAGCAGGGCAACGACGGCTGGGTGGTTGGATTCCATGCGGATGCCGCCGGGCAGGGTGAAGGTAAATGCGCCGGGAGCCGCGGCGGGGCTTGAGGTGACGCACGAGCCGATGAGCAAGGGACGGAAGGAGCCGGCGGAGAAGCTGCGCGAGAGGGGAAGGCCGGCGCGGCAGAGGAGCGTTTCGCGGTAGGTGCGGGCACGGAGGAAGTCGAGGATTTGTTCCTGGCGGACGATGTCGTTGGGTGCCAGATCCTGGAGGGTGGCCTGGGTGTCAGCACTGTACACGGGGTCGTTGGGCGGGGGCAGGGTCGACTCGGAGAGGTATTCGAGTCCGAATTCGTGGGCCTGCTGCATGAACTCGTGGAAGTGGATGGGGTGGTACTGGCCGGCGAGTTCATCGTGGAAGGTGACCTGTGGGGCGCGTTTGCCGATGCGCTGCAACTGATCTTCGAGGATGCGGCGATAGGTATCGTCGGCGGGCCTTTCGTGGGCGATGAACTGGAGAAAAGCGAGCGAGTCGGCGATGCCCTGAATGGGGTCGGGGTGTTCGTGCGCCTTGAATTGGAGGATGTCGCGGGCGAGGGTGCGGAGATGGCTGCCGGGCAGTGCGTTGTAGCTGACGAAGGCGACTCCGTTGGGAGTGAGCAGTTGCTCGCAGAGGGCGAGCAGATGCAGGCGGACAGGGAGTGGGACCCAGGCGTAGAAGCCGTGAGCGAGGATGTAGTCGAATTGGCCGATGCCGGCACCGATATTGAGGATGTCGCTTTGAAAGATGCGGATATTGGTGAGGCCGAGATCCTGGATGCGCTGCTGGGCGCGCTGGACGGGCAGGGCGGCGAGGTCGAAGCCGACAAATTCACTGTTGGGCAGAGCGCAGGCCATGGGGATGAGGTTTGCGCCTTCATTGCAGGCGACCTCAAGGACGCGGCAGTGGTGGATGGGCGGAGGCGTGAGGCCGTGGAGAGTGGCGATGACGGCGAGGTGGTCGGGATGCGTGTCGGGGTAGGGATGGCTGGGGTAAGCGACTGCATCGTAGAGGTCGAGCGGGGCGGGCATGGTGGCTCCTTGGGGTGAACAGCAGGCAGCGAAGGCAGGGCTAGCCGGGGCGAGATGCGACCAGTATATGGTGCCCGGGCAGAGTTGACGAGCGGGCAGTTGGGGAGCGGTCGTTTGCATTGGTTGCCGAGGTAAGTGTTTCGCGGAAATGGAGTAATTGGAACGGCAGTTTTTGCGGTCGATTCTTAGATTTTTCTTATAACTCTGACTAAGTCAAAGAGGGGTATCAATTCGTGTCATTTTCTTCATGTTTGGAGTCCTGATGCCGATAGGTGGAGAGAACAGTTTGACCGCTGTTGCCGTGCAATGTGGAGTGGGCTGGCGTGTGGTGTGACTGTGCCGAAGGGTCAATCCGGAAAGACATTTGAGGAGAGAGACGATGAAGAGATTTTTGGTTGCTTTGGGAGTGCTGTTTCTGGCAGTGGGGACGGCGCGTGCGCAGAGTCTGGATGACTTGAATATTCAGATTCACGGGTATGCGACGCAGGGATTTGCGTACACGACGAACAACAACATTCTGACGATGAAGTCGAGCGATGGGAGTCCGCAGTGGACCGATGCTGTGGTGAATGTGACTGCGCAGCCGACGTCGAAACTGCGGGTGGGAGTGCAGGCGCGTTACATGATTCTGGGCAACCTGGGCAATGCGATCACACTGGACTGGGCGGCTGTCGATTACAAGGTGAATGATGCGTTTGGGGTGCGTTTTGGCAAGGTGAAGACGCCGAGCGGATTGTTCAATGAGACGCAGGACATTGATCCTTCGTACATGTGGTCACTGTTGCCGCAGGGAGTGTATCCGCTGATGAGCCGGAACTCTTTGCTGTCGCATTATGGCGGTGTGGTGTATGGGACGGTGAAGCTGGGCCAGAGCCTGGGGAAGCTGGAGTACAGAGGCTGGGCGGGTGGCAGGAATTTGCCGGGCGACGACGGGTATTTTCTGAATCAGAGCGAGTCCGGCGAGACGCTGCCGAACGGAATCAGCTGGGTTCTGACGGGCGAGGCGCTGCACTGGAAGGCGCCGGTGAGCGGGCTGATGATTGGCGCGTCGAATACGCAATACCGGTCAGCGAGCGCGCCGCTTTTGTATGGGCCGTACAGTGGCGCGGAGAATCTGAGTGTGTTCAACAGCCCGTCGTATTTTGCGAAGTACGAGAAGAACAAGGTGATGGTGGGGGGCGAGTATATACGTCTTCTGGTGCCGTACGCGGTGGCGCTGACGGGGTTGCCTGTGAACCCTGGAGTGCTGGACGAGCGTTCGTGGTATGGGATGGCCAGCTACAAGGTGACGGACAAGCTGATGATCGGCTTATATGACAGCCAGAGTGTGGATCACAAGGCGTCCCTTGGAGCGGCGCGTGATTCGATGGATTGGGCGATCAGCGGGCGCTACGACTTCAACCAGTACCTGTATGCGAAGGCGGAAGAGCACATTCTGCATGGGACGCTGGTTGGCTACGACATCACGTTGAATCCGGCGGGATTGCAGCCGAATACGGACATGACGATTTTCAAGGTAGGCGTGAGCTTCTAAGGCAGAGGAGAGGAGAAAGACGATGAAGAAGGTATTTGGAATGCTCCTTTTCATGGCCCTGGTGGCGGTGTTTGCGCCTGGAGCGCAGGGTCAGGTGATTGTGATTGCGAACAACAGTGTGAAGGCTGCGGATGTATCGAAGTCTGACTTGAAGGACGGGTCGCATGTGACGCCTGTGTTGTTGAAGAGCGGTGCGGCGAACGATGAGTTTTTGTCGGCGTATGTGGGCAAGTCGGATACGGCGTTCAAGGCGAGTTGGCGGAGCCTGGTGTTTTCCGGTCAGGCGACGATGCCGAAGTCCTTTGATTCGGATGCGGCGGTGGTGGAGTATGTGTCGCATACGGCTGGAGCGATTGGATACATCAGCAAGGGGACGCCCCATGACGGGGTGAAGACTCTCGCGGTCAGGTGAGGACGATGTTCACGAAATTGACGATCAAGGCGCGGATTCTGGGCAGCTTTGCGGTGCTTGGCTTTGGGAGCCTGGCACTGCTGGCTATGGTGTTTTTCACGGCGTCGACGACACATGCGCATATGCAGGTGGTGTCGAGTTCGCTTTATCCGGCGGCGTTGCGGATGCAGGAGGCAGCGAGCTCGTTTGAGCGGCAGAAGAAGCACTACAACGATGCGGTGATATTGCAGGATGAGAGTGCGCTGCAGGCGGCGGAGAAGGATGCGGATGCGACGGCCGAGGCTTTGAATGCGGCGCGGGAAAGCCTTGCTGGACAGCCGGAGTTGGCTGCTTCGGCGGGGGAGTTGGTGACGCGATTTGGGAGCCTGCGGGGGCGTTCGCATGACACGTATGCGAAGGTGCTGGCGAGCAAGGATGGCATGACGGATGATATGCAGGCGAGCATGCGGTCACTGGCGGCGGAAAACGTGGCATTGACGAAGTCGATTGTGGGATTGAGCGGGACGATTTCGGCGACGTTTCAGCAGCAGCTGGACACGATTGACGCGTGGTCATTGCGGAGCCGGATATCGGGTTACATCATGCTGGTGCTGGCGTTGGCGAGTTGCTGGCTGGCGTGGTGGGTGATTCAGACGCAGATTGTGGGCCGGCTGCATGAGCTGGCGCTGCGGTTGAAGGATATTGCGGAGGGTGAAGGGGACCTGACGCGGCGGATTGCGATCCAGGGCAAGGATGAGATTGATGAAGTGGGCGCGTGGTTCAACGTGTTCATTGAGCGAGTGGAGTCGATTATCCGTCATGTGGCGCTGAATGCGCGAAGCCTTGGCGAAGCCGCGGCGGAGCTGGCGGCGACAGCGAGCGAGACGGCGCAGCAGAGCGTGCAGCAGCATGAGCAGGCGGAGCGGATCACGTCGACGATGGGCGAGATATCGACCGCGGTGCAGGAGATCAGCGAGACGACGCAGAGTGCGGCGGTGGATGCGCGGCGGTCGGAAGAGTCGGCGCATGCGGGCGGCGAGACGGTGCGGGAGACGGTGGAGACGATCCAGAAGCTGGTGGTAAGCAACCAGGAGACGTCGTCGCGGATTGAGTCGCTGGGCCATTCGAGTGTGGCAATTGGGAAGATTATCGGAGTGATTGACGACATTGCGGACCAGACGAACTTGCTGGCGTTGAATGCATCGATTGAAGCGGCGCGAGCGGGTGAGCATGGGCGCGGGTTTGCGGTGGTGGCCGGGGAAGTGCGGCGGCTGGCGGAGCGGACGAGCGCGGCGACGAAGGAGATTGACCAGACGGTGCGAAGCATCCAGGCAGGAACGCGGGATGCGGTGGCAGCGATGCGGGCAAGCATGGCGCAGGTGGACTCTGGCGTGGCATCGGCGCAGTCGGCGGGCGAGGCTCTGACGAGCATTATTCAGGGCGCGGAGTCGGTGCAGAAGATGGTGACGCAGATTGCGGCGGCATCGACCGAGCAATCGTATTCAACGCAGACGGTGAACGAGAGCGTGAATGAGATTGCGGGGATTATCCGGCAGACGGCGGCTAGCTCGCAGCACAGCGTGGAAGCCTGCCAGGAGTTGGCGAAGCTGGCGCATGATTTGAACGAGATGGTGGGGGCGTTCAAGGTGAGCGGGCTGGAGCGGGATGTGCCGAGGGCCGTGCGGCGGTAGATTTCCGGCGTCAATCGATTGAAGCAGAGTGTGGCCTTGCCTGATGGGTGAGGCCACACTTTTTTGCGCGGATGGGCGTCTCGCCATTTGGGTCGTGTGCGGGTATTTTGTGCGTGAAGGGGTTCGGGCGGGCGGGGATTGTTATAGGCTTGTAACAGAAACAGGGGTGCTTCGCGAACGCGAGGCTGAGAGAAACCCTTCGAACCCGACCCGGATAATGCCGGCGTGGGAAGTTTCCGAAACGCGGGCCAGGAACCCCCTGGACCGGCAGTTGCGAAAGCGCCTCTTGTTTCCCAGGTTTTTTGGATGTGAGGGAAACGATGATGGCGAGCGCGACGGGATTTTCCAGGACAATTTGTTGGCTACGGGCTGGGCGGAGCGGGTTTGCGCTGGCGGCAGTGCTGTGCTGCGGTGCGGCGATGACTGCGCAGACGCCGGAAGAGAAAGTGCCCGCAGCGCAGAAGATAGCGCCGGTGACGACGACGATTACTGTGCATGACCGGGTGGATGCGGGGTACCTGCCGGTGGAGGAGTCTGTGGGGAACCTGGGTGGGTTGCCGCTGGTGGCCGCTCCGGTGGCGGTGACGGTGGTGACGCGGGAGTTGCTGACGGACCAGTTTTCGCGGGTGCTGTCGGACGTGGTGAAGAACGATGCGTCGATTGGCGAGGATTATGCGCCGGTGGGGTACTACGGGGACTTTGCGATTCGGGGATTCACGCTGGACCTTGCGACGGCGCTCGAGATCAACGGGCTGACGATTGCCGGCGAGCAGGATGTGGCGCTGGAGAACAAGGAGCGGGTGGAGTTTCTGAAGGGGATTCCGGGGCTCGAGAGCGGGGTGACAACGGCGGGCGGGCTGGTGAACTACCAGACGAAGCGGCCGGCCGTGGTGAAGGCGCTGGAGTTTGCGACGGACCATCGAGGGAGCTCGTTTGGATCGCTGGATTTGGGGACGCTGGTTGGGGCGAATGTGGGCGGGGGCAAGCGGTTTGGCGTGCGGGTGAACCTGACGGGCGAGAGTGTGCATACGAATGTGAACGGCGCGAACGGGGTGCGGGGTGCCTCAGCGTTTGCGGGAGATTGGAAGCTGGGGCCGGAGACGACGCTGAGCGGGGATTTTGAGTATCAGCACAAGGTGGAGCGGTCGGTGGCGGGGTACCAGTTGCTGGGTGGGTTGACGGTGCCGGACCCGGCGTATCCGTCCAATATGCTGGGCGCGCAGCCGTGGGCGAAGCCGAATACCTTCGATACGCTGAACGCCAGCGTGCGGCTGGATTCGGGGTTGAAGCAGACGGGCCGGTTGGCGGGTTGGCGGGCGTTTGTGGCGGCGGGAGCGAGCCGGTCGGTGATCGACGACAACGTGATTTATCCGTATGGGGCGGCGTATGATCCGGTGACAGGGAATCAGCTTTGCGCGACGCCGTACTGGTTTTTTTGCCCGGATGGGAGCTATGAGATCTACGACTATCGCGACCCAGGGGAGCTGCGCACGGACAACGAAGTGGAGGCGGTGGCGGAGGGGCTGGTGAAGACGGGGGCGGTGACGCATCACCTGGCGGTAGGCGGGGAGCTGTTCAGCCGGGGTGTGAGCTTGCCGGGGCCAGCGCCTGCGGGTGCGGCCTCAACGGTGCAGAATGGCGCGGTGTATGTGGCGCTTGGCGTGGAAAATATCTATCAGCCGAATGTGGTGTATCCGGATACGACGGCGGTGGACTCGGCGGGGCCGGTGCAGCTGACGGAGGATGACCACCAGGCGGCGCTGCTGGTGGAGGACCGGGTGAGCTTGCCGGGAGGCTTGCAGTTGATTGCGGGCGGGCGGCTGGACAGCTTGCGGGACCATAATTTTGCGCAGCCGAATCCGACGGGCGGGCCGCCGGCGACCGTTGAGCTGGCGACGGAGAAGCTGCTGTGGCTTCCGCGGTATGCGGCGACGTGGAGCCCGAAGGGTGACTGGACGGTGTATGGGAACTACAGCGTGCTGCTGAGTTTGGGGCCGCAGGCGCCGTTCTGGGCGGGTGGGTACTATCTGCCGCCGTTTTTTACGCGGCAGGCGGAGGTGGGCGCGAAGTGGGAGCCGGGACGGCGGATTCTGCTGACGGCTGCAGCGTTCCATATGCGTGCGCCGTTCTTCTACCCGCAGGGGCCGGACGCGAATGGGAATTTGAGCTTTGTATCGGAAGGGCGGGAGACGCATGACGGGCTGGAGCTGGGCGCGCAGGGCAAGGCCGCGAGCTGGGCGCGGGTGTCGGCTTCGGCGGCGCTGATCAAGGCTACGGCGTCGGCGACGGGGACGGCGGCCTATGACGGCAAGCAGGTGATCAACCAGCCGCTGGTGAAGATTGCCACGTTTGCGGATTTGGCGGTGCCGGCGCGGTTTGCGGCGGGGCTGAAGGATTTCCATCTGCTGCCGGGCTGGAGCTGGACGAGCAGGAAAGATGCGACGCGGGACGACGTGGTGAGCGTGGGCGGGTACAACGTGTTCAACCTGGGGGCGAAGTATTCGCCGGGTGGGGATGGCGGGCGGATGAGCTTCCGGGTGTTTGCCGATAACGTGCTGAACAAGCGGTATTGGAAGGACACGGGGGCTAGTTACGGGGACACGTTCATTCATCTGGGCGCGCCGGCTACGGTTAGGGCTTCGGCGGAGTATCGGTTTTAAGGGACCGAGCCGCGAAGGGTTATGACGGCAGGACGGCATTTCTTCGTCGTTTTTGCCGGAAAGGGGGGGAGGGGTGTTTTCTGCGAAAAACCCCTCCTATGTTATTGATGGCAAATGTGTTGCTGGGTTGTTGCCTGAGTGTTTTTGCGCGGTTTTGTGCACTTTTTTGCGGTCTCCACCGATTCCTTGGCTGCCTCGACGATTTTTCGGACGGTTTCTTCCATGTTGCGCTTTGTGGTCGTAATTGTCGGCAGGGTTGGCCCGATTTTTTGTTGGGGCATGTGGTTTGTTTTGTTGGGCTATGAGATAGCAGAAGAATTTAGGGGCTTGACAATGCCGGGGCAGAGGCCAGGGGGGCAGGGGTCAGTTGGATCGAGCTGGGCACGATTTGGGTTTGGGTGGTGCGGGCGGTGGGATCGTGCTTTGCGCGATTTTGGCGTTCAGGAGTGGGGATGGGCAGACGCGAGGGCGTTTTGCGAGACCGATCCGATCAAAGCCGAGGAATTGAGTCTATCTGTTTTGGCAAGTGTTGAAACGTGTCGGTAGGGGATATTCCCAGTGTGAAATATCGATTCCGAAGTGAGGTATTTCAAGATCTGAATGTATTGGAGCACATAGGCCAACCGGCAACCGGGAGATTCAAGTGCTGGGCTATGCCGATGCCTCGCCCTCGCTGAGCAGGTTGTCCAAGCTATTTCGTGTCCGGCTTACAAGCTCTTCGATTTTGGCCCCTTTGTCGTCACCATATAGGGCAAGGGCTTCCTCGTAAGAGTCGATAGCGCTTTTCTTGTTGCCTTGCGTCTCAAATGCGCTTCCTTTGATGAAAAGCGCTTTTGCCGCCTGCTCCCGCAAGAGTGGTTCCTGAGCATTGCCAAAACGGCTCAATACTTCGTCACAGACGGCAATTTCTTCCTCGTTCCTGTCGAGGATTCCGAGCGTGAGACCCTTGTTGACGAGGGCTCTGGCGACGAGGGCACGCAACTCCGGTTCCTCCCTTTCGCCAAAGCGGCTCACGACTTCGTCGTATGCGGCAATTTCTTCCTCGCTTCGGCCACGGATTCCGAGCCTCCCGCCCTTGTTGAAGATGGCTCTGGCGACGAGGGCACGCAACTCCGGTTCCTCCCTGTCGCCAAAGCGGCTCACGACTTCGTCGTAGACGGCAATTTCCTCCTCGCTTCGGCCAAGGATTCCGAGCGTGACACCCTTGTTGAAAAGGGCTTTGCCGACCTGGACACGCAACTCTGGTTCCTCCGCGTCGCCAAAGCGGCTCACGACTTCGTCGTAGACGGCAATTGCTTCCTCGCTTCGGCGAAGACTTCCGAGCGTGAGACCCTTGTTGACGAGGGTAATGCCGACCCGACCACGCAACTCTGGTTCCTCCGCGTCGCCAAAGCGGCTCACGACATCGTCGTATGCGGCAATTGCTTCCTCGTCTCGACCAAGAATTCCGAGGACAACGCCCTTGTTGCCGAGGGCACTGGCGACGGGGTCACGCAACTCCGGTTCCTCCGCGTCGCCAAAGCGGCTCACGACTTCATCGTAGACGGCAATTGCTTCCTCGCTTCGGCCGAGGCTTCCGAGCGCGAGACCCTTGTTGAAGAGGGCTTTGGATACCAAGATACGCAAACGTGGATCGGTTGAGCCAGCGGCTGTGAGAAGATCCGCTGCCCTTACGAGGATCTGGTACCCAGCGATTTTGTCGGCGGAGTTGTCGTCGAGCCCCATAGATGCATCCATCAGGGAGAAGACGAGTTCGGCGCGTTCCTGCTGCGACAGGTTTTCCAGACTTACCCCGGCTGCCGACTTGATCGCATTCCGATAATCGGCCTTGCTCATGGCATCGCGGAAGCCCTTGAGGAGGTCGGGCTCTTGATCCGCCTTGTAATAATCCCTTGCCCGTTCGACCTTGGCGATGACGCTGTGAAAGCTATAGAGCGTGTCTTGCTCGCCGTCAGAGTCGCCTGTTCCGAGCAACTCTCTCAAATGCTTCGCATAGAAGCCCAATGGATCTTGCGTGAGCGGAGGGAGTGCGGGATCGAATTTGCGTACGAGGGCGTCGAGGACACTTGTCGCAGCAAGCGTAGGCGCTTTCCAATCGAAGGGGGATTCGGCGATTCCAGCCTTGACACCGGGGCGCGGGGAAGCCTGACTCTTCGGCTCCGGCATTTGCGATGCAATCGGCAAACTGGCCTCGCGGGCAGGTTCATCGGGGAGGACGAACTTAACGTCATTCGAATCTTTTAGCCATTCTGGAAGAGCGTCCGGCGATTCACGCTTGTAGCAAAACCAAAAAATGGGGGTGCCCAGCCTGCCAGATGAAAGCCGGCGTCTCAGCGCGGACATCAGGATGTCGCCTTCCCAACCGCTGTACCCGACGACGATAGGAGAGTGGTCGCGTAGCGACTGGTCCAACAAGACAGACACGGGGCCCCCATATTCCGAGCGCGCCGAAATTTCATGCTTGAGGTTGCAGCAATCGTAAAACCAATAGGAACCGTGCACATGAACGATCTGAACATCCTTCGACTCGATTCGAATGCGGCCAACGGTGAGGGGATGATCGCAGACAAGGGGGCGATGGCCGAAGAGTTCAAGCGCTTTCAATAGAAGATCGTCGAAGTTCGGCGTGAAGACGGTGCGGGCAATCTTACCGTCGAGCAAGAGATGGGCCAAGCGGAGGTTGGCTTTTGAGATGGGTTTGCGCTGCATCATTTCGCGCAGGTACGTCTGGAGTCCCTCGGGAGAGGGGTAGGCCTTCCCCATCCAATGGGAATAGGAATCCATGGGGGCCTTTGACGGAAGTGGAGACGAGTCATCGTATTTCCGAGCCTCCTGCTTGCATTGCTCTTCGATCTCCCCGGCAAGCGGAATGGGAGGATTCGAGACTCCCGCCCCGGCAATGAAGAAGAACGGCGACCGCTCTCCACGTTTGGCGTGCTGGTCGACGATCTGGAAGATCTGCATTACGGCGTTTTTTAGATCAATCGTTTGCATAATTTGGCTCTTGGTGAACGAGTGTAACTCACGTCGGCGCGTGGCCTGCTCCTGATTGGCGCTTGAATCGCTACCCAATTCTTCGCGCATATAGCGAAGGGTGAGTTTATCAAGGGCCACAGTCGGGCTTTCACACAACTGCGACTTCGATAGAGTCCAAGTCCCAGAGGCATTGGCTAGCAGCAGATCGGGCCCGATAACTCGGCTTGTGGGGAGCAATGTTAGTGTCTGAGGTGGAAGTGGGAGTCTGCGGGAGAATTGGTCAGGCGGGGGGGATCGTGCTTTGCACGATAGCGGCCCACCCTAGATTTCCCCACGGACGAAGACCTGTCCATGGGGGCCCCTAGCCACAAAAACAAAGACGTGGCGAGGATGGGGCACCCGGCCTTGCTCAAGATGACCGGCATTTGTGGGGATTTGACGTAAAGGGCAAGGGCAAAAGAAGAAGCAGATTCCCTTCGGGAATGACAGACAGAAAGGCAACGGCAAAGGCAAAGGAAGAAGCAGATTCCCTTCGGGAATGACAGACAGAAGGGCAAAGGCAAGAGCAACGGCAAAAGCAAGGGAAGAAGCAGATTCCCTTTGGGAATGACAGACAGAAGGGCAAGGGCAACGGCAAAGGCAGAAGCAAGGGCAAAGACAGAAGCAGAATCTTCGCTGCGCTCATCGATGACAAGCGGTGTAGCGGGAATTCGTTGGAGTTTGCGGGGTCTTTCGGCTAGAGTTGGCTCTGTTGGAATTGAGGAATGGAGAGGATTTTTTGCCGATGATGCGTCGTGGAGTTTTGCTGGGGTTGGTGGTGTTGCTGGGGACGGGTGCATGGGCTGAGGACAAGGCCGCTGCGCCGGCGGAGAAGAAGGCCGAGGTGGTGGCGCAGGCCGACTCGGTGACCGAGGGAACGGTGACTGTGGGCGGGCAGGCGATTGCGTACAAGGCCGTGGCGGGGACGCTGACGGTGGGCGCGACGAATTCCCAGGACGCGCTGCTGGGGCTGGACGGCAAGTGGTTTGCTGAGGCCGGGGTGAGCGCGACGGAGAAGCTGGACGAGGCTCCGGCGACGGCGCGGATATTCTATACGGCGTACTTCAAGAAGGGCGCGGGGGCGGAGACGCGTCCGGTGACTTTTCTGTACAACGGCGGGCCGGGATCGTCGACGATGTGGCTGCATATGGGATCGTTTGGGCCGCGGCGGGTGGTGACGACGGATACGGTACACGAGGCGGCTGCGCCGTACCGGCTGGTGAACAATGATTTCAGCCTGCTGGATGTGAGCGACCTGGTGTTTATCGACGCGCCGGGGACGGGTTTCAGCCGGGTGTTTGGCAAGGAGAAGGAGCAGTCGTTCTGGGGCATTGATGCGGATGCCCATGCGTTTGAGCGGTTTATCCGGCGGTTTTTGACGAAGTACGAGCGGTGGAATTCGCCGAAGTATTTGTTTGGGGAGAGCTACGGGACGCCGCGGTCGGCGGTGCTGTCGTCTGACCTGCAGGGTGTGGATTTGAACGGGATTATCCTGCTGTCGGCGATCTTGGGTTTTGACAATAGCGTGGATGAGCCGACGCTGAATCCGGGAGTGGACCAGGCGTATGCGCTGGCGCTGCCGACGTACGCGGCGACGGCGTGGTATCACAAGAAGCTGGAGAATGCGGCGGCGAAGCTGGAGCCATTTTTGGGGGAGGTGGAGCAGTATGCGCTGGGTGAGTATATGAGCGCGCTGCTGCAGGGTTCGGAGCTGCCGGCGGCACGGAAGCAGGCGGTGGCGGAAAAGCTGCACCAGTACACGGGATTGCCGGTGGCGTATCTGGTGAAGAGCAATTTGCGGGTGGAGGGAGGCTCGTTCTCAAAGACTCTGGAAGAGGCGACGGGGACGACGGTGGGGCGGCTGGACACGCGGTATCAGGGGCCGGATATGGATCCGTTGAGCAAGGATGCGGACTATGATCCGCAGAGCGACGCGATTTCGTCGGCGTACTTGACGGCGATCAACGAGTATCTGCGGAGGGAGCTGAAGTACGGGGAGAACTGGACGTACAAGCCGAGCGCGTACGGGGATCCGGGTTTCCACTGGGAGATGCGGCGGACTGAGGGCGGGCAGAATGTGATGCCGGATTTGGCGCGGAAGATGAAGGCGAATCCGAAGATGAAGGTGCTGCTGGCGGGAGGGTATTACGACCTGGCGACGCCGTATTTCGAGGGGAAGTTTGAGATGCACCACCTGCCGATTCCGGATGCGTTGCAGGCGAATATCAGCTACCGGTACTACGAGGCGGGGCACATGATTTATGTGAACGAGGGGATTCTGAAGCAGTTCCACGACGATGTGGCGGCGTTTATCAAGGGGACGGAAGCGGCGAAGTAGGGCTGGCTGAAAAACGAATGGGGAAGGGGCTGGGTGCTGGGGAGATCATTTCCTGAGTCCGGCTCTATTCGGTTTTGTGGGCGATGATGTTGTTGCGGATGCGGGCGTAGACGTCGGAGGGGAGGACGCCTTTTTCGACGAGGTCGGATTTGGCGCGGTAGGGGCGGAAGCGTACGATGCGGCCGGCCCATGCGGGGGTCATTCCGGGGACATGGAGGAGCTGGGAGACTGTGGCGTGGTTGATGTCGATTGGATCGAATGGGGTGGATTGGGCGAGAGCGGTGGGGAGGAGGCTGAATGCCAGCAGGAGGATGGCCCAGGGGGATGGGGTGCGCATGACTCATTGTGCGCCAAGTCTGGCGGTGGTGGCGGAAGTTTTCGACGGGGGATCGAGCTGCGCTCGATTGCGGCCCAGCCTAGCCACAAAAACAAAGACGTGGCGAGGGTGGGGCACCCGGAGGTCTCGTGGAGGTTGACACGGAGCGGGTGGGTTCGATAGTTTTTAGAACAGATGCAGAGCCACCTCCATCACGGTCACCACCATCATCATGGGATGACCATGTCGGCGGGGTGCTGTGGCCTGAGCTAGTAGGGAAAGGCCAAAAACATCACCAGATTCAACGAAGCCCGCCGGCGAACACCGCCAGCGGGCTTTTTTGCTTGCGCTGGCGAATGCCGGTGAAACCCTTATCCCTGAAACAGAAGTGAGAGAGTGATGAGCGACGCAGTACCGACGATTGATTTTGAGAAGATGGACGGCCTGGTACCGGGAGTGGTGCAGGACGCGGCAACGGGAGAAGTGCTGATGCTGGGATTTTTGAACCCTGTGAGCTACGCCAAGACGCTGGAGACGGGGTATGTGACCTTCTGGAGCAGGACGCGGCAGAAGCTGTGGATGAAGGGCGAGTCGAGCGGGAACCGGCTGCGGGTGGTAACGGCGGCGACGGATTGCGACAACGACACGCTGGTGTTCCGAGTGGTGGTGGAGGGCGATGGCCTGGTTTGCCACGAGGGCACGGTGAGCTGCTTTACCAAGAACATTCCCTTCAACCCCGCACAGGAGGTGCAGCGTGGCTAACAAACTTCGTCTCGGAATTCCCAAGGGCAGCTTACAGGATGCCACGATTGCGCTGTTCAAGCGCGCGGGTTGGAACATTTACGCGGATGGGCGGAGCTACTTCCCCTCGATCGACGACAAGGAGATTGAGTGCATGCTGATTCGCGCGCAGGAGATGGCGCGGTACGTGGAGCACGGCGTGCTGGATGCCGGGCTGACGGGCATTGACTGGGTGGTGGAGAGCGGACTGACGGTGAACTCGATCACATCGTTGACCTATGCGAAGCAGAGCCGGCGGAAGGTGCGCTGGGTGCTGGCGGTTCCGGAGGGCTCGGGCTTTACGAAGGCCGAGGACCTGGAAGGCAAGATTGTGGCCACGGAGCTGGTGGAAGTGACGAAGCGCTACTTTGCGGCCAAGGGCGTGAACGTGAAGGTGGAGTTCAGCTGGGGGGCGACGGAAGTGAAGCCTCCGATGCTGGCGGACGCGATTGTGGAAGTGACGGAGACGGGGAGCAGTTTGAAGGCGAACCGGCTGACGATCATCGACACGGTGATGGAGAGCGAGACGCGTCTGATTGCAAGCCAGGCGGCGTCGGACGACCCGTGGAAGCGGGAGAAGATCGAGCAGATCGCGTTGATGCTGAAGGCGGCGATCGATGCGCAGTCGCAGGTGGGTCTGATGCTGAACGCGAAGAAGAGCGATCTGGAGCAGGTGCTGGCGATACTGCCGGCGCTGAACTCGCCGACGATCTCTGAGTTGTCGAATCCATCTTTTGTGGCGGTGAACACGATTCTGGAGGAGTCCACGGTGCGCGAGGTGGTGCCGAAGCTGAAGGCGGCGGGGGCGACGGGGATTGTGGAGTATCCGCTGAACAAGGTGGTGCTGTAGGAAGTGGAATCCCCGGTCCCCAAGTGCGAGGGACCGGGGGCACCCGGCATTGGTGGGCTCCCCGGTCTCAGAAGCGAGACCTGGGCATCCGGAGATTTGGGGACGAGCGATGAGATTGCTGGAGATGGACTCGGCGGCGGGGCGGGAAGCGATTGCCGCGCTGGAGCGCCGGGGTGGGGTTTCGCTGGATACGGTGCAGGCTGCGGTGGGGGAGATATTGGCCGCGGTGGGGAGCGGTGGGGATGGCGCGCTGCGGGGGTATGCGGAGCGGCTGGATAAGCTGGCGCCGGGAGCTGCGCTGCGGGTCAGCCCGGAGGAGACTCGGGCGGCCTGGGAGGCGCTGACGCCGGGGTTGAAGGCTGCGCTGGAGACGGCAGTGGAGCAGATTCGGGCGTTTGCGGAGCGGCAGATGCCGCAGTCGTGGGCGTTTGAGCCGGTGCCGGGCCTGGTGACGGGGCAGTTGGTCCGGGCGATTGATGCGGTGGGTTGCTATGTGCCGGGGGGGCGTCATCCGCTGCCGTCGACGATGCTGATGACGGTGACGCCGGCGCAGGTGGCGGGAGTGGAGCGGATTGTGGTGGTTTCGCCGAACCCTGCGGCGGAGACGCTGGCGACGGCGCATTTGCTGGGAGTGACGGAGTTCTACCGGATTGGCGGGGCGCACGCGGTGGCTGCGCTGGCGTACGGGACGGAGACGATCGGCCGGGTGGCGAAGATTGTGGGGCCGGGGAACCTGTATGTGACGGCGGCGAAGCGGACGGTATCGGCCGAGGGCAGTTGTGCGATCGACATGCTGGCGGGGCCGACGGAGATTGTGGTGGCCAGCGACAAGGGCACGCCGGCAGGGATTGCGAGCGACCTGGTGGCGCAGGCGGAGCACGACCCGGCAGCGCTGGCGATCTTTATCACGACGCGCCGGGAGCTGGCGGAGGCTGTGCTGGCGGAGACGGAGCGGCGGGCGGCGGTGAATGAGGTGGCGGCCGAGGCGCTGCGGGCGAGCGGGCTGGTGTTTGTGGCTCCGACAGCGGAGGCGGCGCGGGAGCTGGTGAACAGACTGGCTCCGGAGCACCTGACGGTGGACCTGAACGAGGACCTGAGCTGGGTGCGGAATGCGGGATCAGTGTTTGTGGGCGAGTGGTCGCCGCAGCCGATGGGGGATTATATTTCCGGTCCGAACCACACGCTCCCGACCGGAGGGTTGGCGACGCTGCGGGGAGGGTTGAGCGTGAACGACTTTGTGAAGCTGATTACGGTGCAGCAGTATGCGCCGGAGGGGCTGAAAGAGCTGGGGCCGCAGGCGATGTTGCTGGCTGAGGCGGAAGGACTGCTGGGGCACGCGGAAGCGATTGCGACGCGGTTGCGGGGAGAGCGATGAACAAGCTGAATGCCATCAAGCCGCGGGCACGGGTAGCGGCGATGCCGGAGTATCATCCGCCGCTGGGCAGCCGGGATGCGATGCGGCTGGACTTCAACGAGAACACCCTGCGGTGTTCGCCGAAGGTGGCGGAAGCGATTGGGGCGCTGACGGCGGAGAGCCTGACGCGGTATCCCGAGCGGGGGCCGGTGGAGGCGCTGGCGGCGGAGTACCTGGGGCTGAAGCCGGAGCAGGTGGTGCTGACCAACGGAGTGGACGAGGCGATTCACGTGCTGTGCCAGGCGTTTCTGGAAGCGGGCGATGAGCTGCTGCTGCCGGTGCCGACGTACACGATGTATGAGATATACGCGGCGCAGACGGATGCGGTGCTGGTTCAGGTGCAGGCGGGTGAGGATTTTGCGTTTCCGTATGAGCGGATGCTGGCCTCGATTACGGAGAGGACGAAGCTGATTTGCATTGCGAATCCGAACAGCCCGACGGGGGCAGTGACGACGCGGGAGCAGATTTTGGCGTTGTGCGCGGCTGCTCCGGGGGCGATTGTGCTGGCGGATGAGGCGTATTTTCACTTTTTCGGGGAGACGGTCGTAGATCTTGTGGGCGAGGTGCCGAATCTGGTGGTGGCGCGGACGTTTTCAAAGGCTTACGGGCTGGCGGGGTTGCGGCTGGGGCTGCTTGCGGCTTCCGATGAGAATCTGCGTTGGGTGCGGCGGGTGCTGTCGCCGTACAGCGTGAATTCGGTGGCGCTGACGGCGCTGACGGCTGCGTTGGGCGACCAGGAGTATGTGGACGGCTATGTGGCGGAGGTGAAGCGGGCGCGGATGGAGTTTCAGCTGGATTTGACGGGGCTGAGCGTGCGCTTTTGGCCGACGCAGGCGAATTTTGTGCTGGTGGAGATTGGGGCGGATCACCGGGAGTTTGTGGCGCATATGCGGGAGGCGGGGATTCTGGTGCGGGACCGGTCGGCCGACCCTGGATGCGAGGGGCTGGTGAGGATCACGATCGGGAGCCGGGAGCAGATGCGCCGGGCAGACAAGGCGATGGAAACGTATCTGGCCGCGCGCCGGAAGAAGACAGGAGAAAAGGCATGACGAAGGCAGTGCGGCAGGCGGAGATTGTGCGGAATACGACGGAGACGAAGATTGAGCTGCGGCTGACGGTGGAAGGCACGGGGCAGTACAAGGTCTCGACGGGGATACGGTTCTTTGACCACATGCTGGAGCTGTTTACGCGGCATGGGGGCTTTGACCTGGAGCTGACGTGCAATGGGGACCTGGATGTGGACCAGCACCATACGGTGGAGGATGTCGGGATTGCGCTGGGCGAGGCCTTTGACCGCGCGGTGGGGGACAAGAAGGGGATCAACCGGGCCGGGTACTTCCTGATGCCGATGGATGAGACCCTGGCCATTGCGGCGATCGACCTGAGCGGGCGTACGGCGTATGCGGTGGATACGAAGGTGCGAACGCGGCTTGTGGGGGATTTGCAGAGCGAGCTGGTGACGGACTTTTTTGAGGGGTTTGCGCGGGGCGCGCGGGCAAATGTGCATGTGAAGACGATGTACGGGCGGTCGAATCACCACAAGATTGAGGCGATTTTCAAGGCGTTTGCGCGGGCGCTGCGGGTGGCCTGCAGCCGGGATGCGCAGTTGGCGGAGATGCTGCCGAGCACGAAGGGGTTGCTGTAGTTGCCAGGTGGGTGGTATGGCTGGTCGTGGGGATTCAAAGGTCTAAGGTCATCCCTCAGGGGCTAAAGCCCGAGCCATTTTTCGGCGGTTTACGGCACGACTGAAGTCGTGCCCTTTCAAAACCGGAGTTGGATCTCGGGCTGTTGGTTTTCCGCTGTTGGGGAAATTGCAATTGGCTCGCAACCCAAGCAGAAGTAGCTTTTGGAAGTACAACCAGCTTTTAGCTAGTAACTGTGATTGATTACAAGGCGGGGAATCTGACTTCGGTGGTGAAGTCGCTCAAGTATCTTGGCGCGGAGGTGACGGTGACCGATGTGCCGGGGCCTCTGGATGAGGCCGAGCGAGTGATATTGCCGGGGGTGGGGCATTTTGCGGCGACCTCGCGGCTGGATGAGACGGGGCTGACCGGGGCGGTGCGGGCGGTAATTGCGCGCGGTGCGCCGTTTCTGGGCATCTGCGTGGGGATGCAGTGGCTGTACCGGGGCAGTACGGAGGCTCCGGAGCAGGCGGGGCTGGGGTACTTTGGCGAGCTCGTGGAGCGGTTTCCGGAGGGCCACGAGAAGGTGCCGCACGTGGGGTGGAACCAGCTGGCGTTTCCGGGGGAGAGCCTGCTGTTTGCCGGGGTTGCGGCGGGGGAGTTTGCCTACTTTACGCATAGCTGGCGGGGGCCGGTGACGGCTGAGACGTCTGCGGTGACGGAGTATATTCAGCCGTTTGCGGCGGCTGTGGAGCGGGGGAAGGTGTTTGGGACGCAGTTTCATCCGGAGAAGTCGGGGGAGACGGGGCTGAAGATATTGAAGAACTTTCTGGAGTTGCCGGCATGATTTTCTCGTACACAGTCACCTTCGCTGACTTTAAAGCGGCCAATCGACTTTATCGATCTCTGCGCTTGACACGGCGACTTAACTTTGCTCTTTGGTTCATAATCTTGCCTTTGCTGGCGATAGCGGGAAGCATACTATTTCTGGTATTTGACATGAGTAAGCTGACCGAGTACTCTGCGATTCTTTTTGGGATAGAATGTGGCCTCTCCGTGCTCGCGGGGTATTCCATTTTCTGCTACTTCTACAAGACTCGACAAGTATACAAGCGAGTATTTACCGATTCAGGCAAAGAGCGAATCATTGAGCTTGAAGTTGCCGAAGAATCGGTACGAACACTTGTTCCTGGTGTAAGCGAGGGGAAATATTTCTGGAATCAAAATATAGATGTAGCTCACGACGAGCAGGCTCTGATTTTGGTTGTGGCAAAAGGACGATTTACCACCATTCCAACGCGGTACTTAACGCAGGCGCAGATCGATGAAATCCAGGCAATTGTAAACCGCAACAAGGTGAAGAAATAACATGCTAACCAGACGCATCATAGCCTGCCTCGACGTTCGGGATGGACGGGTGGTGAAGGGCATACAGTTTGTGGACATTGTGGACGCGGGGGATCCGGCGGAGCTGGCGCACCGGCACGCGGCCGGGGGGGCGGACGAGATAGTGCTGCTGGACATAACGGCGACTCACGAGGGCCGGGCGACGCTGCTGGATACGGTGCGGCGGACGGCAGCGAGCCTGTTTGTGCCGTTTACGGTGGGCGGCGGGATTCGTACGGCGGAGGACGCGGCGGCGGTGTTTGAGGCGGGTGCGGACAAGATCAGCGTGAACTCTGCGGCATTGGCTGATCCGGAGCTGATTGGGCAGATTGGGGCGAGCTTTGGGGCGCAGGCGGTCATTGTCGCCATCGACGCGCGGCGCAATCCGGCTGCGGCGGACCCGGTGCGGGAGGCGCATGTGTTTACGCATGGGGGGCGGCGGGACAGTGGCCGCTCGGTGCTTGAGTGGGCGCGGGAGGCTGAGGCGCGCGGGGCAGGGGAGATCTTGCTGACCAGCATGGACTCGGACGGGACGCGGGCGGGCTTCGATTGCGAACTGACGGCGGCGGTGAGCGAGGCGGTGCAGATTCCGGTGATTGCGTCGGGCGGTGCCGGGACGGTGGAGCACTTTGCCGATGTCTTTGGGCGCGGGCGGGCGGATGCGGCGCTGGCCGCGAGCATCTTCCACTTTGGCGTTTCGACGAGCCGGCAGCTCAAGGGCGAGCTGGCCAAGACGGGTATTCCGGTGAGGCTTCCATGCTGATTCCTTCGATTGATTTGCTGGGCGGGCAGATTGTGCAACTGGTGCAGGGCGAGAAGCTGCGCCTGGCGTTTGACGACTTTGAGTACTGGATTGAGAAGTTCTCAAAATACCCATTGGTCCAGTTGATTGACCTGGATGCGGCGATGCGGCAGGGCGAGAACACGGCCCTGGTGGAGCAGATTTCCAAGCGGCTGCCGGTGCAGGTGGGCGGCGGCATTGGTACGGTGGAGCGGGCGCGGAGTGTGCTGGCTGCGGGTGCGCGGCGGGTGATTGTGGGGTCGTCACTTTTTTCGGAACAGGACGGCGTGGGGCGAGTGAATACGGGCTTTGCGGCGGAGCTGGCCAAAGCAGTGGGCGCGGAGCAGGTGGTGGCGGGCATTGACGCGCGCGGCGGGCAGATCGCGATCAAAGGGTGGAGGGCGCAGGTGGCGCTGACGCCGGCCGAGGCGATTCCTGCGCTCGAAGCGCATGTGGGCGCGTTTCTGTACACGCACATCGACGGCGAAGGGCTGTTGAAGGGCTTCCCGATCGAGATTGCGCGGCAACTGAAGCCGCTGACTGCGCGGCAGTTGATTGTGGCGGGGGGGATCCGGGCGCAGGAGGAGATTGACGCGCTGGCGGGGTTGGGCGTGGATTGCGTGGCGGGGATGGCGGTTTATACGAGTTTGCTGGCGGTGTAGGGCGCGGAGTTAGGAATTTACTGAGTTTCAGGAATGGAGGCTCGTTATGGCAGGCCCTGTAGGAGGCGGCTTCCCAGGAACGCCGGTTGTCTTGGTGCTGGCGTGCCTCATGGCATTTCTTATCGTCAAGTCGGCGAAGTCCGCCGTAGTGGGTTGGCGAGACATCACCTGCCGGAAAAATTGGCGCGCTGATGTACTGGTTGCAACCATGGCGGTTTGAGGACGCGGAATCGGTCACTCCCACCTGAGCCACAAAAACAAAGACGTGGCGCAGATGGGGCACCCGGAGGGTGGTGGAGGCCGTAGGTGGGGTGGTGGCTGGGGGGGGATGTACGGGCTGAAGCCCGTACCCTTCACAAGGGGAAAAGCAGATTCCCTTCGGGAATGACAGCCAGAAAAGCAGGCGCAAATGCAACGGCAAGAGCAGAAGCAGATCCTTCCCTTCGTTCAGGATGACAAGCAAAAAGCAAAGGCAGGGGCAATTGCCATGATTTCTTCATCTGCGACTCGGTAGTTTTAGAATTGTTGGAGCGAAGGTAACGATATTTAGCGAGAGGGGTAGGCAATCATGGGCGTGCAGGCAAGTGGGATTCGGTTGGCTAAGCGGTTGGATGAGGTTGGTTTTTCGGATATTGTGCAGATTCGCAACAAGGTGATGGCGTTGCGTGCTGAGGGCAAGCAGGTTCATGCGCTGCATGGCGGCGAGCCTTACTTTGAGACTCCGGATGGGATTAAAGAGGCTGCGATCAAGGCGATTTGGGCGAACCAGACACATTATGCGCCGTCTTCGGGGATTCAACCGCTGCGCGAGGCGCTGGCGGCGAAGGTGACGAAGAAGAACGGGATTCCGACGACGGTCGATCAGGTGATTGCGACGGTGGGCGGGTCTCAGGCGCTGTATGCGACTTTCCAGAGCGTGCTGAATGCGGGTGACGATGCGCTGCTGTTTTCGCCGTACTGGACGCCGATTGGGGATTTGATTCGGGGTGCGGAGGCGCGTCCGCTGCTGGTGCCGACCTCGATGGCGCGGCGGGACGGGATCTACGAGACCCTCAAGACCTTTGCCACGCCGCAGACGCGCTGCATCTACTACAACACGCCGCAGAATCCGAGTGGGCTGGTGTTTACGCGGGCCGAGGCGGAGGAAGTGGCGCGGTTTGCGATTGACCGCAACCTGGTGGTGGTGGCCGATGAGGCGTATGAGGATCTGGTGTACGACGGGGAGCATTTCTCGATTGCGTCGTTGCCGGGGATGGCGGAGCGGACGGTGACGTGCTTCACCTTCTCGAAGAGCTATGCGATGACGGGCTGGCGCGGGGGGTATGCCGTGGCTGGAGAGCCGTTTATGACCGGGCTGCGGAAGATTGTGCTGTACTCGACCAACGGAGTGACGACACCGGTGCAGTATGCGATGGTGGAGGCGCTGAAGACGCCGGAGAGCGAACTGGAGGCGCGTCGGGAAGAGTACCGGAAGCGGCGGGACCTGCTGGTGGCGGGGCTGAACGATGCGGGGTTGGAGTGCGCTCCGCCGGCGGGTGCGTTCTATGCGTTTCCGAATGCGGAGAGGGTGCACAAGGACAGCCGGGTTGCGGCGGGGATTCTGCTGGAAAAGGCGCATTTGGCGTCGATTCCGGGGTCAGTGTTTGGCGCGCAGGGCGAGGGTCATATTCGGCTGAGCTACGCGGTGACGGTGCCGGAGATTGAGGCGGCTGTGGCTGCGCTGAAGGGGTTCATGGGGTAGTTTGCAGCGCGAAAGCGAAGGTCGGCGGTGCGCGATTGCCCAGCCGGCCTTTGTCGTGTCTGGAGGATTATTCGCGGCTGGCGGCGTCGGGGGTTCCGACGGTGAGGTTTGTTTCCACGCGGGAGGCTCTGAGGAGCCGTGCGAGGTGCTTGAGATGTAGCTGGAGGGCGTAGGCGCGGAGGATTTCGGTCTGGGGGAAGTCGAGTCCGAGGCCGGCGGGGCGAAGTTCGTTGAGGCGGGTTTCGAGGTGTGCGATGTCTTCTTCGAGGCGGAATTTGGTGGGTTCCTGGACGAAGTACCAGCGGTGGATGCAGGAGGCGACGTGCTGGAAGCCGGCGTGGATGTCGTTGCAGAGCTTTTCGAGCTCGGGCTCAAGGTGGGCGGCGAAGGAGTCGTTGGAGCTGCCGCGGACGCTGAGTTCGATGGCGTTGAGGGCGTCGTCGAGGGAGAGGCCGAACTGGTGGAGGAGCGAGAGTCCTTCGAGGGATTCGCGGGCGCTGGTGGGCTCGTTTCGGGCGGCGGCGAGGAGCTGGTTGTTGGCGGTGACGCTGGCTTTGACATCGCTGCGGAGCTGGTCGAGGTTGCTGTCGGGGGTTCCGCGGAAGCCTTTCATGACGGCGGCGAAGAGCTCTCCCATGAGCAGGTATTGCTGGGCGAGGGAGTCTCGGAGGCGTGTGCGGGCGCGGGTGGGGAAAACGAGGGTGGAGACGACGAG
>Ga0302277_1000668_pt1 | contig 25950 bp, 37 predicted proteins | sample III_Bog_N3_1_FD_198759 | JGI IMG/M metagenome (GOLD analysis project Ga0302277, IMG submission 198759) | Peat permafrost microbial communities from Stordalen Mire near Abisko, Sweden - III_Bog_N3_1 | ecosystem: Environmental > Terrestrial > Soil > Wetlands > Peat | place: Sweden: Abisko... | reverse complement strand
AAGATGCTGCCCAGCCCCGATATCGGCGCGCCGGCGTGGGGTGAGGGATGGAAGAATGTGTGGCTGGGCACCACGGTGGAGAACCAGGAAGAAGCCGATCGGCGTATTCCGCACTTGCTGGCGGTGCCGGCGGTTAAGCGGTTTCTTTCGTGCGAGCCTCTGCTCGGCAAAATCAATCTAATATCCTGGCTACCCGGTGTTGATTGGGTAATTTGCGGCGGCGAAAGCGGCCCCCATGCGCGCCCTATGCACCCCGATTGGGCGCGCTCGCTGCGTAATCAGTGTGCCTCTGCCGGTGTCCCGTTCTTTTTCAAGCAGTGGGGAGAATGGGCGCCATCATATGGCGCTATCAACTGCAATCGACGGGCGGTCAGCGTTTATGACGGTAGCGGATTTGATATCTCTACGGGGGTGCGAGCGCGCAGCATAGATTTATTCGATAGTTGTCAAATGGTGCGCGCAGGAAAAAAGGTTTCCGGCGCCCTACTCGATGGCGTAGAACACCGGGCTTTCCCTACGTGGAACGACCAGCCAGCAACCGAAGGAGACGCGCCGTGACCGACATCACCACCGCCCGAGCCTCGCTCGCCACCGCGCTCAAAATGATCGAGGCGCAGCGATATGATCGTGCTGTTCAGTTTCTCACCGAGGATGTGGGGCCGGTGCTGGAATCGCTTGACGGGGGCGGACTTGTCAAGGCGCGAGAAGCCGAACTGCCGGAGGGATATTACGAAGCTGAGTGCATCGAAACTCTCGGTGTTTCAGATCTTACAAAAGGCAAGAAATACATGATTAAGCCTCTTTCTAATGCGAGTGGAGTCATGGTGACGGTGTATTGCGATGACAAGAGAAACGAGAATTTTTTCTATCGCGGCGCCCGCTTCCGCCGCATCGAAGGGGGTGGGGAATGAGCGCGGTGGAATTGGTGCGCCACCACCTAACCCGCGCTCTCGCCATCCTGCGCCGACTCGACGCGGTGTTGATCCCGGCGGGGACTTGTGAAAGTCGTTCACTTGGAAAATATTGGCCTTAATTTTAACAATGGAGAGTAAAATGAAAATAGATGATCTGACTATCGGTGAGGCAAAACAATTAGCTGCACTATTCGGTAAAGAAACCGAAACCGTCATCCACCCAATGTTAGGGGAAAGATGCCTTGTGCGGACCTACAGCGCGGGGGTGCATATTGGTGATGTGGTATGGATCAACCCGCAAAATGCAATGGAGTGTAAACTCGATAATGCTCTACGTTTGTGGAAGTGGGATGGTGGTGCACTGTCGCTTTCTGCTGTCGCGCAAACCGGAATCGGCAAGGGATCGCGCTTGAATGCAACCGGTCAAGTTATGTTGACAAACGCAATCGAATACATTCCAACGACAGAATCTGCGGAGAAATCTTATGTCGCTTTCATTGAAAAATAAACATCACGGCTCCGGCTACGGCTCCGGCGACGGCTCCGGCTACGGCGACGGCTCCGGCTACGGCTCCGGCTCCGGCTCCGGCTACGGCTACGGCGACGACTACGGCTCCGGCTACGGCTCCGGCGACGGCTACGGCTACGGCGACGGCGACGGCTCCGGCTACGGCTACGGCTACGGCTCCGGCGACGGCTCCGGCTCCGGCGACGGCTCCGGCTACGGCGACGGCTCCGGCTCCGGCTGATGGGCGATAACTGTGAAACTCGGAATTTCAAATGGAGGCTTTGGCCGTGAGTGATTTACTGAATCAAATCGAAGAACAACCATCTACCAGTGTTATGCCGATTGAAAGTATGACAGCGGTGCAAATTTTCGCACCAGAGGCGGTGCTTAGTTTGCTCGAACGGATAGAACGCGAGGTCCGCGCTATTCCGCGCGATATTTCCACTGATGTCGGCCGCAAAAGGATCGCTTCTTTGGCTGCACAGATCGCGCGCCGCAAGGTGTGGCTTGACGATCTCGGAAAGGATATGACGGAGGAAGATCGTTTACGCATTAACCGCGTGAATGCCGAGCGCCGTATTATCCGTGAGCGTTTGGACGCCCTGAAGATCGAGATACGCGCAGAGCTGACTACCTTTGAGGCAGCCGAAGAATCGCGCATCGCCAGCCATGAGCAAGCAATCGCCGTAATGGTCGAGGGGCCGCATTATGGCTTGAGTGAGACCGCTGCCGAGATCGAGGCGCGGATTGAATGGCTCCAAGATTATCCGGGCCGCGATTGGCGGGAATTTGCTGACCGGGCCGCAGCCACTCTTGCGGCCGAAATCTCACGGATGCGCGGCTTGCTGGTCACTGCCCAAAAACGTGAAGCCGATGCCGCCGAATTAGACCGGCTACGCGCCGAGAATGAGAGGCGTGAGGCAGAAGAAGCAGAGCGCCAGCGCCAGGATCGTGAGGCCGAAATTGCGGCTCAAGCCGCCCAGCGTGCCCGTGAAGAAGCGGAAACGCGGGCGGCCAAGGAGGCTGCGGCAGAGGCGACTAGGGTGGAGGCCGAGCGTCTGGCCGCTGAGACTAAAGCGGAGGCCGAACGTCAGGCGGCGGCGCAGCGCGAGCGCGATGCCCAAGATGCGGCTGAAGCGGCTCGCAAGGCCGCAGCAAAAGCTGAGGCTGACCGCATCGCCGCCGCCGAGAAAGCGGAATTAGACAGAATTGCGGCTGCTAAAAAGGCGCAGCGCGATCAGGATGCGGCAATCGAGGCCGAGCGCCGGCGGGTTGCGGATGAGCGCGAAGCCCAACGCAAAGCCGATGAGTTGCGCGCCGCCAATCAAGCCCACCGCAGAAAGATCAACCGCGCTGCTTGTGATGCAATCGAAGCCTTGGGTGTTGATCAGGAGAAAGCGGTGGAGATCATCACCGCGATTGCGAAAGGCGCTGTGCCACACGTTTCAATTTCTTATTGAGGTGAACCATGCTTATAGGAACATACATCCACGACAGCCCGGAGTGGCACGCCACCAGAGCGAAACACGTAGGTAGCAGCGAGGTTGCTGCGCTTTTTGGCCTCGAAGCCATCCAGGCTTATGCCAATTCGGAGTTTGCTCTTTATCACATTAAACGCGGCGTAAAGGCGCCGCCGGTAGAAGGGGAGCGCATCGACGCCGGCCTTTTCCTTGAGGACATTATTGCCAAGGCAGCCGCCAAGCGCGAGAATTGGAAAATCGAGAAGGGCGCCTATTACGAAGATGATGAGTGCCATGGCCTGGGTGCCAGTCTCGATCACCTCATTCTCGAACCTGCCCCGAAAGACATTGAGTTTGGTTGCATTGGCCCAGGCGTGCTTGAATGTAAAAATGTTGATTGGTTGATTCACCGTGCCAAGTGGACCAATGATGAGCCACCGCTTCCGATCATGTTGCAACTGCAATCTCAGTTGGCTTGCACCGGCTGTCAGTGGGGCGCTGTGGTGGCATTGGTGGGTGGTAACCACATAGAGGTGTACCGCTTCTTCCGCCGGCCTGCGTTAATCCAAAAGATGCGCGATCTGGTCCATGAATTTTGGCGCAGAGTGCGTGAAAGCGATCCGCCGGCACCGGATAGTTCAGCAAGTGCGGTGCACGTCCTGGCCGAATTATTCCCGGATAAAATCGACGATAGCGTTGATTTCTCCACCAATAACGAGTGGGCTGTTTTCTGCGCACAGTATGTCGAGGCATCCGCGCGCGAGAAAGCCGCTGCCACCAATAAAGCCGAGGCGCGCGCCCACATCGCAAACCTGATGGGTAATCATGCCCGAGGCTGGGGCGCCGGCTATTCGGTCAGCCGCAGCGTGACCGCCGACACACCAGATCGCCCAGCAAAACCAGGCGAAATCATCAAGGGGCGCGCTGGCGGTCCGAGATACACAGTTAAGGAAACAATGCTATGAACCTCATTTTTGATACTGAGACAACCGGGCTGCCGGATTTCAAGAGCCCATCAGATGCGCCGCAGCAACCGCATATCGTGCAGTTGGCAATGATTCTGACCGATGCTGCCGGCAATGAGCAGGCCGCCGTTAATGTGCTGATCAAGCCCGAGGGCTGGACCATCCCGCCCGAGGTGACGGCCATTCACGGCATCAGCCAGGAAAAGGCAGAGCTTGCCGGTATCCCCGAGGCTTTGGCGGTGCAATTGTTTCTTGCCTTTCACGCCAGGTGCCAGCGCCATGTTGCTCACAGCCTCAATTTTGACCGCCGCATCATGCGTATTGCAATGCTGCGCTATGGCATGACGCGCGAGCAATGTGAAGAGATCGACACTGTGCGCGGCTTCTGCACCATGAACCAATCGCGGGAAATTATCTCCATGGCGCCCACCGATGCAATGATGGCCGCTGGCCGGTTTAGTGCCAAACCGCCAAAGTTGGTTGAGGCTTACCGCTTCTTTTTCAACGAAGAACTCGAAGGCGCGCACGACGCCATGAAGGACGCTCGCGGTTGCGCCAGAATCTTCCAGCACCTTCAAGCCTTGAAAAAGGCCGCCTAACCCTTCAACGCCACAGCCAAAGAAAGCAAAGACCATGAACGACATGCCAAACCACGATCCCCATGAGGGCGATGTAATTGTGCAGGATACCAGATTGCCGGTATCCAGCCATCACAATCCGTTTGAGCGCCAGACCGATGATCGCACCCACGCCGGCGCGGTGGCGATCGAGAGCCAGCGCGCCACAGCCGAAGTTCAAAGCCGCATGGTTATCGCCAAGCGCTTCCCGCGCGATCCTCAAGTGGCTTATGCACGGGCGATGGAGGCATGCCAGCGCCTTGGCCTCGCCGAGAGCGCGATCTACACCTACAATCGCGGCGAGAAGGTGGAGGGTCCGAGCATTCGCCTCGCCGAAGAACTCGCCAGGATTTGGGGAAATATCGAGTTTGGCACGGCAGAATTGAGCCGCAAACCAGGCACAGCGACCGTTGCCGGTCTATCGGAAATGGAAGCGTATGCCTGGGATTTGGAAACAAATGCCAGATCAAGCCAGAAATTCACGGTCACCCATGTGCGCGACAAAAAGGGCGGCAACATCGTCCTGACGGGCGAGCGTGATATTTACGAAGTAACCGCCAACCAAGGCGCGCGCCGCCTACGTGCCCGTATCCTGGCCGTTCTGCCGGGCGATTTAGTCGATGATGCGGTGGCACAATGTCGCAAAACCATGATCAGCGGCGGCAAGGAGCCGTTTGGTGATCGGGTGCGCAAAATGGTGATGGCGTTCAGTCAAGAATTCGGCATCAACGACAAGGCTTTGGTGAGGCATATTGGCGCATCACTGGATACGATGACGCCAGATCATCTAGTGACATTGCGCGGGATTTACACGCAACTCAAAGATGGCGCCAAGGCTTCTGATTTCTTCGGCGCTCAGGAAGAAATTGGATCGAAGATGGATCGGCTTGAAAGGGAGGTTGCTAAAACCGAAGCCACCAAGATAGCCAAAACTGCGGTGCCGTCCCGCTGGCTGATCAAGACACCAAATAAGCCAGATACCAACGTACCAATCAGCGATGATTGGCTGTCGTGGTGGACCAAGGAAATCTCCAAAATGCAGGGCGCCGGCCGCGTTCTGGCCCTCCGTGAACTGGTCGATCTCAACAGACCTGTGTGGGTAGAAATGGAAGCCTTGGGCGGAGATTTTGCTGGCTATGCCGGTGAAATCAGCGAAATGGCTGAAAAGGCGCTGGCTGCGATGCAGTGACGGACAACCGTCACTTTTTTTCTTTTTGCTTATTTTCTGCAGGTCGGAGATAAAACATGGGTGAAGCGAAGCGCCGTAAACTCGAACAGGTCGTAAAAACCATCACGGATAATGCGGCCGATGAGGGTAAAATAATAGAATTGGGCTGGCTATTGCTGCGGGTTCAAGCAATCCCGAAGGACGCACCTCAAATCCAACTGGACGAGATGCACCAAGCCTTCTTTGCCGGAGCGCAGCATCTTTTCAGCAGCATCATGACAATGCTCGACCCGAACAGCGAGCCGACAGAGCGTGATCTTCGTCGCATGAATAGTATCGATAAGGAATTGCAGTCCTTCATCGCCGATTATTCGGCAAAACACATGCCAACGCGAGGTAGCGCATGATCCATACCTGTGTGATTTGCAAGCTTTCACGGGCCGCTTGTTGCAATGTTGGCAATCGTGGTTTGGGTTATTAAACATGGAAAATAACTCGGCGATAATCAAATGCAGAATATGTGGCCGCCGTTTTAAACGCTGGCGAGTTCACAAAGGCGTTCGTTATGATGGTTTCGCCAAATTGGAAGAACACTTGGAAATCGAACACAATGTCGAGGCTAATTTGGAAGCAGACGAACCTATAAAGGCTGACGATAATGGCTGAAATAACCCACGGATATTTAACAGCCGCTAGTTTGACACATGCCTATCCGGTTAGCGCCCACGGGGGCGAGATGTTGGGTCATCGGATGATGTCCCGATGCGGCGTGCGACCCTCAGGGCACGTCTCGACATTCGGTCCGTGAGCGCTCCCGCACTTCGGACAAAGCCAGCCGGGCCGAAGCCCAGCCAACTTCTTGCGCCTCTCCTGCCGTTCGCGCGAGAGGCGCACGGGGTCGGGAAACACAGGCTTCATGCGCCAGTGTCCTGCTCTTCCGGCCCAACCGTGACGGTGACCACGTTGCTCGGGTTGGAACCGTGGTAGTAGGGGATATTCTTCACGAACGGCCCGTCGTGGCCGCGCCCGGTGATCACTTCCGTGGTCGGCTCGTTGTCGCCATACTTCGTCGTGACTGGTACCTTGTAGTTGCCGTTCACGCTGACGTTGATGCTGATGGTCATCTTGGTTTGCTCCTGTGCTTCAAGATTTTGTGGTCATGGGTGAAAACCGGATAGGCATGTTATATACATTACTCCCGCGCTCCGTATCAAGCCGCCGTCCTTTTCAGTGTCTGGGTTCTGAGTCAGCAATCTATCAATTTCGGTTTGATTGAGAGTAATTAACAAAACGCGCCCCCTATAACATTTTTATCGTATTTCAAAAAAAAGACTTGTACAAATCACGTAATGATTCCACTGTGCTGTTTCCATGTCAAGGAGGCAACGATGCAGTGGGACGAGAGAATTGAAAATTATGCCAAAGAAACCGGTTTTCCCAAATGTCTTTTTGTTGGGCCGGATGGCAGAGCGGTCGGCACTTGGATTATGGGCAATGATTACCGTGTCAAATCGACTTATTATGGTGGTTACCCGGCGGGCTACCTGCGGCGAGTAAAGGCGCTTTTTCCCGATAAAAAGCATGTACTGCATCTTTTTAGCGGTCAAGTCGATCTCTCCACCTTTCCGGGGGATACAGTCGATATAAACGAGTCCCTAAAACCCACCTATGTAGATGATGCTCAAACTCTAACGCGCGTGCCTCTGCAACAATATGATCTGGTGCTGGCTGATCCGCCATACAGCGTCGAGGATGCAGAGCATTATCAAACTACAATGGTAAAACGAAATGTCGTTATGCGCGCGCTCCAAAGACTTCCAATTGGCGCGCACATAGTTTGGCTCGACCAGGTGCTCCCGATGTACCGAAAAGATGCATTTGAACAAGAGGCCGCGATAGGAATGTGGAAATCTACGAACCACCGCTTCCGGGGGATCACGATTTTTTGTCGCCGCGATGCCGCAGCCTCACACAATGTTATCAATGCTGCAAAGAAAAAGGCCTCCAACCGCGCCGAACAGATGGAAGCGGGGGAAATCATGTCCATTGCATCAAGGCTTGCCGATATTCCTCATCCCGGAGAATTCGTCCGAGACGAATTGGAGGCTCGGGGATGGTCCCAACGTGACCTGTCTTACATTCTCAATGCTCCTGAGCAAGCGGTTAATATGATAATCGCTGGCAAGCGAGGTATTAGTCCCGAAATGGCGTTAGCTTTTGGTAAGGCATTCGATGTATCTGCTGAATACTGGGCCAATATTCAGCAATCTTACGAAATGGCGAATGCTCGAAGGCCCGACCCAGGGATCGAACGCAGGGCAGTTTTGCAGGGCACTTACCCCGTTCGCGAGATGATTCGTAGAGGGTGGCTTGAAGATGGTGATATCGGATTACTTGAAGCGCAAATGATGCGATTTTTTTGTAAGAACGATCTTTCTGATATCCTATATTTGGCTCATGCAGCCAAGAAATCTGATTATGCAGAGACAACCCCCTCTCAATTAGCGTGGCTATTCCGCGTCCGCCAGTTGGCCGCCGAAATGATCGTTCCGATCTATTCTGAAATCAAATTAAAAAAGTTAATTGCAGAGTTTCCCCGTTATATGATTGACCCAGAAGAGGTTCGTCACGTTCCGAGAATGTTATCGGAATGCGGAGTTCGTTTTCTTATCGTGGAGACCCTACCAAAAGCAAATATAGATGGCGTTTGCTTTTGGTTGGGCGATTCCCCCGTTGTTGGAATGACAATCAGGCAAGACAGAATTGATAATTTTTGGTTTGTGTTAAGGCACGAGCTTGAGCATGTGTTGCAAAAGCATGGTCGAGGACAGACGCTTAGTGCGGAGTCTGTTGACACGGACTTAGAGTGCAATGATCTTGAAGATGATGGCGTTCCAGACGAGGAGCGTATTGCAAATAATGCTGCTGCTGATTTTTGCGCTCCTAGAAGTGAACTAAACTCATTTTATCTGAGAAAATCCCCGTTCATTTCTGAAAAAGATACCCTCGGATTTGCTCGCCGAATACAGCGGCATCCTGGGATTGTAGTAGGGCAATTGCAACGGAAGATGGGAAGATACGATTGGTTGGCGAGATACAAAGTCAAGGTTCGCCAATTTGTCGCCCCGGCAAGTGTTGTTGATGGTTGGGGCGTGCCGGCGCCAGCATCGCTCTAAGGAGTTTTTTGACGTGGCGACATACAATGAGCAGTTACAAAGGATATGGCACCTGTTCGAAGAGAAGCATGGGCATGTCCCTTCGTTGCCTCGTGAGGCTGTTCAATGGGGCGTCTCCCTTGGAATGATCCGCATCCCTGACGTCGAGGCGTATAACGCCATGAAAAGTGACCAACAGCCTATTCAAATGGTCTTTGATTTCCGGGTAGTGTCTCAGTTTGAAAATCTCAAGATTGATACGGACTGAAACTAGCTATTGAGTCTAGATTGCCCTATGCTTAGCGGAAAGCATAGGAGACTACCATGGGCAAGCTCACCACCTTCAATGTGAGTATTCTTAATAGGCAGATTTATATCCATCCCCACACGGTGGAAGATTCTCGGAATGCGTTCTTCCCAGGCGCTGCGGGCGTACCTGAGTTTGAGGCCCATGTGGATTATCTAATCAAGGAACTGATATTCCTGAAAACGATAGGGGCCGAGATTTTGCGGCAGGAGTTGGCCAAGCCGTTGTTTTCTGAGGATGACTGAGATGCCGCGCGGCCCCAAAGGCGAGAAGCGCCCCGCCGACGTGATCGGCAACGCCGTGAAGGTAATGCGGATTGCTACCGGCGAGGAAGAGGATGTTGTAACGGCCGCCAGCGCTGGGGCGACGCTGGGCAAGTTAGGCGGTCAGGCGCGTGCCAGGAATATGACGCCAGAGCGGCGGGCTGAGATTGCTAAGAACGCGGCCGCTAAAAGGTGGGAAAAACAATAGGTTACATTATAGCCTGCAATTATAAGACATGCCTGCAATAAACCGTTTGGCCTGCATTAAAGTACAAGACCTGCAAAATACTTGACCACCTGCATAAAGTACACTACACCTGCAGTCACAAACCTGCGGAGTGTGTAGCCATGGCGGCTAAGCTGAGCACGACGCTTTGGAGCATGGAAGACGTGGCTGCGCTAATTGACGCGCGGGCAGCTAAGCCGGTGCGGCCCACCGTCTATAAACAGAGAATTTCAAACTGAGACACTACCGATTTCCGGGACGACGTGGAGGAGCGGCGCTATTGGGATATTAACAAGGCGGCAGCCAATTCCCGCCGCGCATCATTCCGACTATGCCAGCCACGATCAAACTGCGCCTCGCTGGTCAGAGAATCATAGAACGCCCCAGCATCGAGCCACAGCTGCGTGACCATCGATGACACATCCTCAGCCGCCACGGCCGCCAACGTGGCCGGTCCAATGTCGCCGTCAACATGAACCCCAACCGCGCTTTGCAGGTGCATCCGAGCCATTCCAGGCCCGGAAACAACCCCGAAATCAAACACCATTAGCGCGACCGGCTTCGGCAGAAGATCCCCGGAAACCGCATTCCAAAACTGCGCCTGGTAGAGCTGGGCCAGATCGTCCTGGGTGGCGTCACCAACAGAAGCGGGCATGCCGTCATGGGATGCAGCCCAAGCCGCCCATGTGTGCTGCGTGACGCCCCAGGCAGTGCCGCCGCCAGGATCGCCCGGCGTTACGTGATATGGCTGCCCGTCATTTTGAGGCAGCCAAGTGAACGCCAGGCAGTCGCGGAAGGCGGACACTACTCCCCCGACGGGATCGGACTCCCGTTTGGGATCGCGGCAATATCGGCTTCCAGCGTGGCCGTTTCAGTATCTAGCGCGGTAACCGCAGCGCCTTCCTCTGCGGGGGTGACCGTGGTGCCCGATGTCAAGTCGGTAACCTCGGTGGTAACCCCCGCAACCACATCCTCAACCAGAGGCGCGGCTTCCGTGGCTAGTGTGATGATGCCTTCGGCGGCGAGAATCCCTGACATGGCTTTATCCTTTAATCCCAAATGGCGCGAGCGCCGTTTCAAAAGTTGCAATCAGCCCAAGCGCGGTCGTGAGGCTGCCGGTACCAAGATAGGCTTGGTCGATGGCTTTGTCAGCCGCCGCCGCTGCCTTCGATACCGCAGCCATGTCACCAGCCCCGCAGATCGCTTGCTGGGGCGTTGATTTGCACGGCTGAACCACGTTGGCGTCAAAGTCGGTTTCGAGCTTGGCGAGGGTTGTGGCCGCATTTGCCACGCCGGTATTGGCTTGGGAGGATATGCTGGCCGGGGTCACGGGTTGACCGGCGCACCCGGCCAGCGAGGCCAGGAGTGCGAGGGGGATTAAGCGATTCATGGTAAAGATTCCTTTTCTTTGAGAGTATAGCCAGTTTCAAAAACAACCTTGGGAGAAATGGATTTATAGCCATCAGCATAAACAACGGCGTAATCTCCAACAGCCGCCCTATCCCGCATGTCATTAGATGCAGGAGCGAACGGTTCTGAGTAACCTCCCGGAGCCACAAACAGAACTCGCGCTGTCCCTGCGCCGGTTTCCTCGCCGATGCTCACGATGGGAAGTGCCCGAACGATCTTGTGACAATCATATAACGGCCAGTCATCGGTATTCATGGCGTGGGTTTCTCCGTTGCGGCCGCCGGCGTAATCGTCGCGGTCGTGGTTGTCGTGGTGGTGGCCGGTGCCGAAGCGGTGGCATCGGTAACCGCCCTCTCAACATCCAGCGTGAGGGTGGGCGATCGCGTGGCAATGTCCGCCAACACTTTCGCATAATCCGCCGTATGGTCATTGATGCCAATTAGTGGCAAGCAGGCCGTATCGAGGATCGCAGCCACGCCGGAAGGGATATAGCCGAAATATGAAAGTCCGGTAGCGCCGAAAACGACAGCTATTCCAATCAGGGTTGTGGGCTGGCGAACGATGTTCACCGCGCTGTGGCAGATACCGAGTAGGCGGCACTGATTGATGGTAGGCGGTGGGTTATCGCTCATTTACGGTCTCTCCATTCACGATAGCGTTTCGAGGTTATATCAAGAATGTCGCGGAACGGCACGGAATTTCGTTTGATATTCTCATGCCCAGGACTCTGCGCAGGCTCATAATACGGGGCCGGAGCCATCTGAGTAGCCACCGAAGATGGCCCAGGCGCTATCCATTGAAACACCATTCCGAACGCGAATGACAGCAAAAACGCCACCGCAGCCACGTTGCGAGGTAATGTGTTAAGCGCCCGGAATATCATTTTGGCACCTGTTCGATCAGAAATTGCAAGATTTGAAGGGTGTTCTTCCCCCCATCCAGTCCTACGATCACAAGAATAATCAGCGCAAAAACCTTCCATGGGCGAGGGATATTTAGGTCCGACCAAACGGCATGCCACAGCCCCTTCGCTGCCATGTCTGTAATCTCGCGGGGGAGTGGTGATTCCCATTGCTGATGTGTCCCTTGCGCTATAACTTTTTCAACCGCCGTGATCGCGGTGCGAATTTTGCTCTGCTCATCCTCAAGGCGGACAATCCTGGCCTCGTGGCGTCTATCGAACGGCGGGTCATCCCCCATAAAACGGCCCTCCATTGGTTGCGGTCTGCGGTCGTTCTAACACATGGGCGTGGGGTGGGGAAAGGAAATTACAAACCAGCCGACAATGAAATTGTCTCCCCGCCAGTGCTTGCACTCAATGAAATAGTGATCGACGTTGCACTTTTTGCCGTCACTGACGCGGTAATAACCGGTGTAGATGATGCGGCTTGCGCGGTAACCGGAACGTAAGGCAGTGGCGTGGTGAGGGTGGCAGTGCATGTTGTTGCTGTCGCGGGAGCGACAAAACTAAAGTTTTGACTATTGCCAGAAATGGACGTTGCCGTTCCCGAGCTACAAGAAATAGTTGGCGCGCGGTAGTTCGGCAAAGTGTCCCAATTGTTATTACCGTAAATGACGCTATTTGATCCAGTAGAGCTATCCGAATTATTAGCGTTAGAGTTGTGAGATTCATTCGCCGTAATCAGATATTGACCACCGGCAGAGCCTTGGAAGGTGAGCGCGCGTGTGCAACTGTAAAACGTGTTACCGTTAATGGTAGTTACCCCGTTTGTCGCAACATCACCAAAAATACCATTTGCAGTAATGCCGGAAGCGAGCGCCGATTTATTGCAATTAAAATCAATTCCATGGATATTGATAATACCGCTTTGTGCCGCCGAGAAATCAAATCCATAGAAAAGAGTCGGTGTTGCGTTTGTGGTGCGAGCGAAATTAAAAAACTGCCCGCCATTAAAGGTTAAATATTCCGCATTGTTTGCGACTTTAACCACATTTCCTTGCGTAAACTGCACGCGAATATCAGGGAAAAGTATATTGTCTGAGCCGCCTCCGCTCAAATAAATCAGCGGGTTTGTTTGAGTGGTATCGTAAGCATCAATGCCGTTAGCGTGATGAATTTCAAAAGAAGCAGAGGAAAGATACGCTCCGCTTTCAGTTTGCAAATCGGTTTGCACACCATCCGCGCTCAATGCAGAAACATCCATAGCATACATATAAGCGTTGTTAATCAAATGGAAAGCGTAGCGCAAACCGTTCATATTCGGATGATCAAATACGGCGCCATCAAAATGCGTATAAGTTGCGTTAGTGCCATCAAAATGAAAAAACTCGCCATTGGCGGTTGTGTATTGATCCAGCATCGCAGGGCCGGTAATTGCAAGCCCATCGTTTGCGCCCGATGCGTAATAATTATTGGCACCCCACACAAACACGTCAGCCGCGCCATTGAGCATATCGCTGCCGTAGCGCGCGCAGTAGAACCATGAATTGTTAATATAGACGCGGCCAGGATTGCCGTTGTAAGGGGAGTAAAAGCAATCAAAAGCGTTCACCAAAGAAAGGTGATCGAAACGATAATCAGCGTTTGAAGTAAACTGAAAAATCGGGCCGGATGTTACTGGTGTGGCTTGCGTGTTATCCTGAAAAACATCAAACACGCCAAAACCCTCGCCGCGCACACCGCCATTAAGCGAGAACAGCGCGTCGGTTTGGTCAAAGTCTAAAAACCACGAGCCGGTTTGGAAGAAAGGCCAACCGTATGATTTGCCGCCATCGCCATATAGTGTGAGATTTTGAAGGCTGATGGTGCCGCGTGCGGAATTAACACAATAACCGCCCGCTGGCATATAAACCTTTTTTCCTGTTCCGGTAGCAAGCGCGGTTTCAATCGCGGCGGTATCATCCGGGCAAAAAATGCCCCTTCCGCCAGCCTGCCATGGAACACCTTTGAATTGCGCGCCCGTGCAAGAGCCAGTGCTAGACGCAATCGAAAGCGTGCCGCCAGGCGAAGGGTTGTAAACCCCGTTTGTGGAAACGTGCCAAGTGGTGATCGCGCCGGTAGTTGTGGTGTCAACCGTTATCTGAGCAGGCGTGCCAGTGCCAGTTAATGTCAACACTTCGCCGTTGCTGCAACCGCTGCCAGCGCTCAACAAGCTCCATTTGTTTCGCGCCGTTGACCAGACTTGCCATTGCGGCGTTGCAACCACATCAGCAATCGAAAGATTGGCGGTTAAGGTGCTTCCGCTCAATGACGCACTCACAACCGTACCGAGTAATGGCGCGCCGCTAGTGTTGGCGCCTTCGAGATAAAAAAGCCACCCAGATGCGGGGGTGATTGGTGTGGCCGATGCAGGAAGCGTTAATCCGGTGCAGATAACCGTTGTGCCAGCAACAGAAATCGTGCAGCCGGTGGAGTATTCCGCTGTGCCAAGCGCGCCCGGCACGCTCCCTTGTGGGTCTTTGACATTGATCACATCGGCTGCGCGGGCAGATTCGGTGCGGCCTGGGATTGTGGCCCCGGATGGCTCAACGGTGCAGCTAGATGCGTCAGTGTTAGCGCAAGATGGACTGGTCGTAACCTGTTGCCCAAACGCGGCCCCGATAGAAAGCGCGCTAACTCCCGCTAGTAACGCAATACGGTTCATAATCTAATTTCCCGAAAAAGTGGCGGTGGCGGATTGCGTTTCGATGAACGGGCCGGTAGTGGAAAAAACCCATACTGCGCCCGTTGTGGTTGTAATCGGCGGATTGAACGAAATAGCAATTGACTGATTGGCACCGACCTGTGCGCGCCAAATATTTGTGATAGCATTTCCTGGGTCGGATACTGCATCAAGTAATTGCACCCACCCAGAAACGGCCCCGGTGTTCACTGTAATTTGATGCAGCGTCGTGCCAATGACAGCAAACACATGAGAGGTTTCAACGGCGGTGGATGTAATTAAAGGCAGCCCACCAACGGATGATCCACTAGACGTATAAATCGGATTAGCCGCCGAACTGCCAGGACACACGATATATGCGGACCCGGTAGACGTTGCGGTCGCACAAAAGATAGCCAGCGGGCTTAAAACCTTGGGCGGGGGATTGGATACGGTTTGCGCCGAAGCCAGCCCCGGAAACAACAGACAAGCGAGTAATAACCAAGAGCGTTTCATACTCATTCCCCTAAAGGGTAGCCACAGGAAGGTTAACGGTCCGATGCACGGTAAGGCCGCCAATCGTTTGAAAAGTGATGGATGCGGTATAAATCACCCCACTCGTGCCGCCCGAAAAATCCCAGGTGAGCGCCGATGTAGTGAAAACAGGATTAGCCGAGGTGATGCCTTCTGGTGTCACGGCAATAGTGACGTCGCCCGTGTTTATCGTATCCGTTATATCATTCAAAAACCACTCCGCATCGAGCGTGAAATCGAGCGTATCGGTGGGGTCTTTAGGAGGCCACGCCAAACCGGAAGTCGAGATTGGAAAACCCACAGGGATTTCGTTTACCGTCTGGGGCGGGACTAGATAGACGGTGCGGGCGAGTGACGTGGTCATGATGGAGAAAACGCCAACGATAAGTAGTATGACGCATCCAACGCAGTCCAGCCCGTGCCGGAGGATGAAACTTGGAATGTCACCGCGCAGCTTTGCCCGGCGGTCGCTGATACTATTCCAGAAATAACCATCGGAAGCGTGGTGGATTCACTTGCTAAAGTGCCCGTCAGAGAGTTTATCAAAGTTATTTCAATGGCGCCGCCGGCGCCCACTGAGCCATTAAGATTGATATTTCCTTGCGTTGAAAAATAACCCGCGCATGGTGCCACGGCAGTTAATGCAAGCGACCCAGAATAAGAAGGCCCTACAGACACTCCGTGGGCTGATTGGGCGGTCTGCGGCGCAGGAATGGCAGGAATAAGATGGCAGGTAAGCCACGCGGTTCCGACGGATGTAGCCTGAACATTGTTATCGATTAACGATGTCACATAGGTTCCGGGCGTTGATGTCGCAAGCAATGCGCCCTTTGGGTAGCCCCCAATCGTGGTCTGAAACGTGCCATCGAACGGAACTGGCCCTCCCATCGAAAACCACTGATCCCAGCTACTCGTGAGCTGAAAAATCCCGTTGACATCCTCCCCAAACGGCGCGATCCCACCAGCACTGATCGGCGTCATATTGATTTGCTGAAACCCATACTCCCACGAAGCGAGACCTGTTGCCGTGCCGGTGGAGCTCGGGATTGTATTGACCAAAGACCCCGCTGCGCTTTGTGCAAACGGTGTTGGGATCTTCACCGGGATATTAGATGCTGCGGTCATTATGGATGCACCACTGTTACGGCCACGCCGGTAGGATGCGGCAACACGCCGCTATTCAGGATAATAGATAACTGTAAAGGCGTTGGAGTGAAAGAAAAAGTGTAGGTCATGGTCATATCGCCCCCATCCGTGCAGTAGGCGGCGGGCTGCGATGGCGGACCTGAGCCGTTCCCTGCGCCAAACTGGAACATGAGAATTTGGTTAATCCCCGCGATCGATCCATCCCAGAGGTTGAATGCCGCTTTGGCGTAAATCAACTGTTGATATGCCGAATCAGTGAGCGCCACGTTATTCGTATTTGACGCTCCGTAGTTAAACGCCTGCTGGTTAAACGCATCCCCTGAGCCCGGATTTACGATGGTGAGGGTGCCAGACGCCACGGTCTGGGATGGCAATACGAAATATGTCCCCGTGCCGCCCGTGCCCGTCCCTAGTCCCGTAATCCATGTGGGTGCGGATAGGCCGGCGATTGAAGCGCCGTTATGCACGGTCCCCGCTGAGACCGCGCTTACCGTAAGCGTGGTCCCCGAGATCGAACCCGTCACCCCTGCGTTGGCGGTTTGATCGGAAAATCCCAGATACGACCCACTCACCACAGTAACGATGCGCGACACGACCACGATTCGGCCCCACACATCGAGGCCATAGCTATGCGCGGTATTCGGAACTTTTGGGTATGGCCCTAAATTCCATACCGCATCATACCATCCGTTGATCCAATCCCACGGATCGCACGCGGCTTGGAAAGTATCAACAAGCCCGGTGATTACCGACGAATTGGCATACTGCGAAATAATCGACTGGTCACCGATATCAACTTCAAAAAATGATTGATTTGACACAACCAATGGCTGCGAACGATCCCGCACGAAATAGCTGGATGGAACTGTGACAATCGGCCCGAGGCCCTGCCACTGCGAATAGGTGGAGTTGTTTGAGTATGTGAAATTTTGAACCTCAATCCACTCGCCATTCCAAAGGATTTCCATGCCGGTCGCTGGGCCATTATATACCGCACCGTTTAACTGGATCGGATACCCGAAATAAGCCCCCGCCGGTTGAGCATGCACCTGTTCGATAGAACCCGTGGTGAATGTGACAATGTTGGACGGAACAAAAGTGATCGCATCCTCAACCTGAAGCGTGTACTGCCCGGTTGGAAAATACGAATCGACAAAGCCACTCCATGAATTCCCATTCTCAAAAGAGGCCACAGGAAGCCACGGCCCCAATGTTGTAACGGTCCCTGTGATCGTGCCGAGTTGATAATTAATAAATGCGGCAAGTGTGCCGACGTTGGTGCCGCTGATCGCCACCGGGAAAGTCGAGACCGCACCGGGATTGCCGAGGTAAATTCCCTCTAGCGGAGGCAGCGGCCCGGAACCTGTATATTGGGAATAACCCACTATAGATGCGTAGGCATCAAAGATGGAAGTATAGATGTTACCAATACTGATTGCACCAAGCGCGTTCCAATTCGACCCGCTTACATTCGTCACCAACACATTTTCAAACGTGTAAGTATAGCCATTAAAATATACGATTACGGTCCCGACAGGCTTTCCGCTATAATCTGGATTCGTGATTTGAGTAAGAACCGTGGCGGTGTGAGCGGTCGATTTGGGCCACATAAAATCCGACGGAACGGGTGTCGGGACTACGAATTCATAGGCGTCGTTAATTGATGTTGTGAAGCTGCCCACAGTGGGAATCGTTACACTCGGATCGGTGGACGCGGTAAGCGTGCCAGAGCTGTAAACCTGATGAACCGCCGTTACGAGCGTGCCCATGTAGGTGTTACTTGACGGGCCGACTATCACAGTGCCGTTTAAGGTGGTGACATCGTATGGATAATAGCCGTCAGTGGGATCGCCGATGCCGCCAAATAGAATCTGCGTGCCTTGGAATCCAGCGGTCAAGGGATTGAAAATAGTCGATGAATAGCCTGCAAAAAGGCCAGTGTTGAACCCGCTAATTCCAGTCGCAGGGATAGTCCCTGTGATGCTTTCCGAAAGCCCCTCAAGACCAAGCTGCGACCCGTCGCCGGTCCAAACATAAGCCTCAACAGCCGATGCTAAAGTGTGAGTAAATCCACCGCTCATGTCAGCGTCAACGTCACGTAGCCGGAAGTTGAAATCTGATCGATCTCGATAGTTTGGGAATAAGATGACGGCGACCCGGTGCCGATTAGAATGTCAATGATATTCACACCCGGAAGCGCCGCAGCGATGCCGGGATAAAAGCGGGATGCGTAAACCGTTTGTCCAATGCGCGATGCGCGCGGCAAGCCATCCGTTCCGGCGTAAGCCGCATTGATCGCGGCAGTGACGAGTGCGAGAGCATTAGATGGCACGGCGGGGGAGTTTTTAAGATTGACCGCCGTGTTAACTGGCGTTGACGTGGCGGAGTTGATTTTGACCGTGTAGGAAGGCCCTGAGCCGTCGTAGTAAGGATTGGGATCAATAATCGTATAGGTGCCATTCCCTGAAAACCATGGCGCGCCAGGGGCTTTCTTTTGCCATGCGGCGAAGGCGATAGCAGCGGGATTCCCGCCAGAATAACCCACATAAACCGCATTGGCCGAAAGTGTGACAGTCCCGTATGCGGTGGACGTGCCCGCGTCATTGCTGACCACGTAGGCATCAAGTGGGATTTCACTCACCGGCAAATTCAGGATATTACCGAGAATAGCCCCATCGGAGCCGTTCGATTGATTGGCGATCGTAGCCTCGCGCCGGGTTTCAAATTCCGATGCGGTTTCAACATTCTGCCCCAGCACTCCGGCCGAGTTACTAACGGAATCCCAGCCGGGGATGGTCTGATAAATCGAGAGGCTATTGGACGCCACGGCAAGGGGGCCTGTAGTGGTCGCGCTAAACGACAGCGCCACGGTGCCACCCCCCGAGATCGTGGCCGCAGAGGATGCCACAAACGTATTGCCGTAGGGATCTTGCAAAAGCGCCGTCGATGGAATCACCACTCCCGGCGATCCTGAGCAGACACACGCGACCGTAGTGGGTTCAGCCGGAAGCCGAGTAATGAAGTAAATCCGCCCGATGGCATCCTGCATGCGCCCGGTGGAAAGTGCGGGGTCAACCCCGTTGGCGAGCGCCACAAACTGACTTTGCGCGTTGCCGATGATCGCCGCTTCCGATGAAATAACCTGGCCCTGCGGCGTTTCTAGGGCGGTGTTGATCGTTCCGAGAGAGGAATAGGACTGCGCCCAATCTGCCTGCACGCCGCCCAAAATCTCAGACTCGGGCGTGATAACAAATCCCGCGTTGGTGAAAGTGGGAGGCGGAACATTAGAACCCGACACTAGCGGTTACCCCCGTTGAAGTCGAAAACTGCACCTGACCTGAAACGGTCCGGTTTTGCACGCTGGTGATCACAGTGTTAGCCGTCACCACCTCCGGTACTGTAAGCGCCGCAGTCGAGATTAGTCCAGAGATCAGCGATAAAGGAGGCGATGTCGCGCCGAGAATATCCTCGAAATAGGGCACGCCGGCCGTGGTGTTATACCAGAGTTCTCCCTGAAAAAGTTTGATTGCGCTGGCGACATCCTGGCTAGGCTGATATGGCGCGCTCGCCACAGCAGGATTGCCATTGATGTCCAAGCAGGAATCCCATGTGTCGGGGTTTAGAAACCAAGTGATCAAACGACGCCTCCCGTGTTGCTGCTGCCCGATTGCACCCCGGTATGCTCATGCGTCAAGAAATCACGGCCAGAGATATGGGCATCACCCGAAACCGTCAGAGTTCCAGTGATATTTACGCCTGCGCCCGTGACCGCCAGAATGGTCATGCCGCCAATCTGCAAATCCAATTCCGTGACGGCATTGGCGGTGAGTTTATTCCCGATAAACTGCACCCACTGAGTAGGAACGCCCGAAAGCCCCGCCGGAAAGAAAACCCCGTCCGCCCGATCAAACTTCCTAAATGACCCCGGATTTGCAGGCGCGCCGGTCGCATTGACCGCCGATGTGTCGCGTGAGCAAACCAGTAAAAGCCCCACATCGCCGGCTACCGGGTCCATGATGATTGCGTTCGCGCCGCCGGTCCACCGAGAATAAACTACGTTGTTGATATAGCCGTGAGGTGACGCCACCCCAGCCCCATTCTGGACGGACACCATAGGTTGCACTACGACTGTGCCGATAGGCGAAAGACTGCCCGAATTGGAGCAAGAAATTACTTTAGCGCGGCACACGGTTTCGATCCGCGCTAGAGCCTGATCAATGAGATAATTGATCGAATTGAATGGCCCGCTGGCGCTGTTTAGGTCGGCATCACTGAAAGGATTCATTGCAAGACACCCGAAGGCGATCCGTTAAAATTCGTAAACGCCTGTATCGTCTGCCACCACGCGCCGTCAGGTGTCTCGGATTGGAGATCATACGAGATGGTTGTGGGCGTCCAGTTTCCGCATGCTGGCTGCAAAGAGCTTTGAATGGTCACAGGCACGCCAAAGCGGATATTCGGATTGAACTCGCAGCGAAACCGGATTTGGTTGAGATTGAATGTGGGGTAACCGATCAATCCCGTTGTGGGTGAAATCGTAACCGCCTGCCCCTGCCGAGATTGACCTTTCGGCCAAATCGCAATCACACCTTCCACGGTCGAAACCCGGCAATCAATATTTGCCGCTTTGACGCATGCGTTGACCTGATCCCCAAGTGACCCGGAGAAATACGGTGAGGCCAGTTTCACGTCAACGCCGTTATTTTCAACCCGCAGCGGCCCACTCGAATACTGCGCTCCCATCGCGGTGAGAATTGAGGCCACATCGGTGGGGCCAGAATAGCTCGTTGGCGGCGTGACAACCACGGAATCGAATGAACTCTGAAACGCAGTTAAAACGAAAGGCACATTCGGCATGGCATTATAATCGGCGTTGGCCTGGAAAATGTTGCCTTGGAAAACCAGCGCCATCCCACTCGCGTCGCCAGCAGAAACGGAAATCGTGTTTTCGTTTCCCTGGTAGGGATATGCGGCATAGGTCGAAAGTTGATTCATCTGAGATTGCGTCATGCCGTAGATCGAGGTGACAACGTAATCTTTTGAAAATATGCCTTGCTGCTCCATGTGAAAAAGCACTCGCCGCCCTGAAACTGTCAGCGTATTAGACCCAGTGCCCTGAAACTGTCCATTGGCCAGGGTGAATGTAACAGAGATTATCTTAGTGGAAAAGGTCATGTCGCATAGTAGCACAGCAAATAGCGCGTGCCCAAACCAGTGTAATACGGATCACTCGATCCTGTTTGGTCCCAGAATATGAATTCACCCGCAAAGCCTGGCTTACCTAAGATCATAGGCCGCCCGTTTTGACACGAGACACCAGCAAGGAAGATCGCGCCCGATAAAATCACATCCATGTAAACGCCAGAGTTAAGCTGATATACATTCAACGTCACCGATTGGTTAGACAGCGTGGCGCTTATTTGCTGCGATGCAACGGCCTGTAACGGAACAATCTGAATTGCAGTCCCACTCATGGTACCGAACCCTTAGCCGGGGCCAGTGAATCTAATTGCGAAATCGCAGCCTGCGTCTGCACCACACCGGATTGTGTCTGCGCTTGGGCGCTCGGCGTGCGTGTCTGTGTGGCGGAAATCTGGTTTCCGGTCGTGGATATGGGTGTTGTGGAAGTCGCGGTTTGTCGTATCTCATCAAGCCACACATTGACGGTTAAAAGGGTGATTCCAGCGCGTGAGGTCTGTTTGTAATCCACATGCTTTACATTGACGTTTTGCAGCGTTTGAACAGGAGTCAGAACCGTATAAAGATTTGTATCTTTTTCGAGAGACAGCGCTTTGAGTAAAAACTGGTTGACCTTGATCGCGCCGCCGCTGACCGCGTATTGCAACCGCGCCCCGAAAGGCAACTGCACCTTGTTGTAAGATGAGAACCCTCCCTGCTCCACAGGGTAGGTCGGCAACTGCGCATCCACGCTGAAATCGAATCCCACCACGGTATTGTAGCCGGTCAGCACCTCAGTCGGTGCCGCGCTTGGTGCGCCGTTGGGACTAACTGTTGGCGTCTTGGACGGCGTGAGGGAGGTGAAAATACCCCACTTCAAATGCGTCTGCGGCAGATTAGACGGATATTGCTGAGTTGCCTGCTGTTGAATATGAGACCGCACTACAGCACCAACATAGGCGGGGAGTAGCGGCAGTCCACCGATAAAACCACTCATTTAATGCTGCCCCGATTGGGCTTGGCCTACTAAAAACGGCCCCATTTTATTGAGATGGTCATCCCATACACCATAGACCGAGGTTTTGACGGCATGCGCGATATCGGATGCGTGGGGGGATGTAGCAGTCACATTGATTGCGCCGTTGTGATTTATAGTGGCGCTGTGTGTGCGGGCGCCGTGCCCGAGAGACGAGGCCATTTTCTGCAAATACTGCGATGTTTCATTGGGCAGGAAGTTGCCCCACTGATCGCCGTGAGCCAAAATATCCTGGTCAAGATGCCCGGCGCCCCAATTATAGGCAGCAATCCCCTTGGCGACGCTGCCATATTTTCGGATCAGCTGCGCGAGATAAACTGCCGCGCCCTTTGCCGCCTGCTTGGGGTCATTGGGGTCAATTCCCAAATCCGCCGCTGTGCTAGGTAGAAATTGAAAATCACCGACCGCCCCGGAGCTTGATGGGCCTGTATTCGTGCCGTCCGCGCTTTCAACGTGGCGGATGGAGCCCAAAAGTCCGACGGGGAGCCCGTATTGTTTTTCGAGATCATCGAAGGATGTTGACGTGTCACCGCCGAGGGGCCGGGTAATCGAAATTGTGGGCGACCCTCCATTGGCAACTTCTTGCTGCACAATAGCCGCCGCGTTTTGTGGTGTTTCACCTGATGCGATCAAATGAGTCGCGCGGGAAATCATCTGGTCTTTAGTCCATCCACCATCGTCATCTTTCCAGAATGTGAATTTCCCGTGTGTTTCGTAATGCCCTGGATTTTTAACCCCCGCATCATTTAGCGCATCTTCAGCGTTTCGCGCATCAACAGTGGATTGGCCGGAGAATTGAATATCTGATGCACGTATTGCGGCATCGCGTGCAGCCTTATCAGCGTCAGTTTTATTACTCATCCAATATTGAAATTGGGCTGTTAAAATCTGCAACCCATGCACGAAAGCCGGTGCCGCAAGTAGCGTTGCGACAACCTGAAATTTTGAAACGGCGTCATCAAGGCCACGCGCGCCGTGCAACAATTCCTGCGCCGCCTGTGCCTGAGTATCATCAACAGCACTAGCCCCAGCAGCCGAGATAGCCGCCTCAGCCCCACCGCGCCCCTTGGCGAGCAATGCCACCACCGCATCGGGTAGATGCATCCCGGCCTGATCAAACGCCACGGCGGCCTGCTGCACACCCAGGGTTTTCACCGCATCCGCAAACGCCAATAGCGTCTGCTGCGGTCCCAACGGCTGCCCATTAGCCCCATTTAGATCGATCGCCCGCCCGGTGCGGCCGCCAAGCAGAGAGGCCGCCCGAGCCAGTGCCAGCGAAGTAAGATCGCCATACTGACGCCCCTGGATTATCGAATTCAATCCGCGAAGGGTGGAAATAGCTTCGTCAGCGTTGCCGCCGATTTCGTAAATCGCTTTCCCAAAAGCATCAGCCTCTTTCGTGGCCTGCCCAAGAAACGCCGCCGATCGCCCGATGCCGGCGGAAAAAGTCACCGCGTTCTCTGCCGTGCGCGCGAGAGACATTAGCCCCAGCGCGGCACCAAAGCCAAGCGCGCCCTTTTCCAGAACGCCCCACATTTCGCCGCCAATTTTGGACGTGAACGAGAGAGACTTTCCGGCCTTGTCGCTCTGCAACTGCATTTCGCGCAGCGCTTTGATTTGCGTGCGCTGAACATCGGTCAGTTTTTTTTCGTCGATGCCGAGTTTTTTTACCGTGGCATCAAACTTATCCAGCCGCTTTTGCGCAGCCAGTGCTTCGGTCCCATACTGCTTGGGGTCCAAGCCCAGCGTTACGACCAGGCTGTCGATTATAGTAGCGGGCATTACACCGCCTCAGCCGGGCTTTTTGTCATGTAAAACCCTCCGGTTATAGTTATCGACAGCTACGATTTCGAGTAGGTCAAACACGTCCTCAAACGACAAAACCGTTTGCATTTCGTGCAGCGTTGCGCACCCGGAGCTTATTGCACGGCCAATCCATCGATTGACGTTGGCGTATTCGATAAGATTTTCTCGCCCGTCAGACGCATGGTTTGGAATTTTAACCATTCGTCTGCGATGGAAAAACCCAGGTGAACTTCTAAAACCTCCCGACGCAGCCGCCAATAGGTTTTGTAGTCCTCGATATCGCCGTCCAGTAAGCCGCCGGGACGCACGAAATCAATGCGCGTGGGATCTGGCTTTATCTGAACGCACTCCATCAATTCCTTAATCAGCGGTTCAGCCTGCTCGAAATCCATACAGGTGAGGGACTGAAGGCCAAAAACGATCAAACCCTGTAGCCCATCATCCATGACCTCTGGCGAGATCGAGCCGCCATTCTTGCTAATTGCAAAAATGGCGCGGTCCATCCACCGCGCCCATTTCCAGGAATCCATTTCGGTAATGTGAAAGCGTTTTCCGAGATCGCGCCCGCTATCAATTACAACGTCAATTTTTTTTCTCATATTACACCGGAAACAGAGGGGCCGATTCAAAATGCACTGTGTAATTCCGAACCTTCAAGACGCGGCCGGCACTAGCAAGAGGCGATCGGGGGCCGAGAAAACCGTTCGCCAGCGCCCACGCCAACCCAATCGAAGGCTGGACGATTTCGCCGTAGGACGGATAAACATCCTGAACCTGAGCCTGCGATTGCGCCCACGTATCGAAAAATCCATTAAACGGTGAGTTAACTTGCAGAGTGAACCGAATCGCCACCGCTTTTGGAACCCAGCCGGCCGACAATTTGCCATCCATGCCCATCTGGATTTCCGTATTGTCGATGTCCTCCACCTCGTAGATTTCCTCCGGCGCGAAGCCCGAAAACGAGGTGGGAGGCAGCAAACCTGGGACGGCGAGCGTAAACACGGTATTTGCGGAGGTAAGTGTTAGAGCCATTTTCCGTGTTCCTTATTGGATATTCAGGGAAGAAATGCTGATATACTGGACGGAGCCTCCATCCATGTACGCCAGATTGATGATTGGCGAACCCCGCGCTGCGCGCACGGTCGGGCCAGGGTCTTTGACCTGTAGGTAATAGCCAGTCTGCCATAGTGGCCCGGACACGTTCGCCCCAAAGAAAGCCACAAGCGCAGCCTGCTGGGTGGCGGAAAGCAACACTCCCGAATTGATCGCGCCGAAGTTCACGGCTTGCTGAATCGGCCCTGGTGCTACAGTCTGGGGCTGTGATCCGGTGGTGTTGGCGCCAGGATTTCCGCCGGTCAGCGACGTGCGGATGATCGAGTATCCCTTAGCGTTATAAGGGATGTTGCCATTCGCCTGCATAGTCTGGATCGCGGTGGTTTGGAGATTGTTGTTAAGCCATGCCGCGTTAATGTAGGAATCCCACCACGCAAACGGGCCGCTGATCGCGCCGGGATTACCCAGCACGAACGAATTGCCGGGGTTTGAATAAATGCCATAGAAAAAGCACCCATTGGTAATGAGCGCCTGGGCAATCGTGGTGCTGGTCACAACCGGCGCAAGGCCAGCCTGCGAGCGAGAGAACAGCGTGATTCGGC
>Ga0302277_1000664_pt1 | contig 26003 bp, 18 predicted proteins | sample III_Bog_N3_1_FD_198759 | JGI IMG/M metagenome (GOLD analysis project Ga0302277, IMG submission 198759) | Peat permafrost microbial communities from Stordalen Mire near Abisko, Sweden - III_Bog_N3_1 | ecosystem: Environmental > Terrestrial > Soil > Wetlands > Peat | place: Sweden: Abisko... | reverse complement strand
GGTTATTTTGATATCTTTGGATTGTCTCTCTGGCAAAAATGGGATTGGCGCCTCTTGTGGGGGGAATGCCAGTCCGAACCCCTTTATGCCTGGGGCCTTGGGCTTTTTTTCAAGTTAGCAGACCCTTCCAATTTTTCCTCACGGATTTTTCCCGCACTGCTTTCCATCCTCACTCTGGGATTCGCTTACGGCGCGGCACGGCAATATTGGGATCGGGGATATTCCTTTTTATTCCTGGGCTTTTTTATGCTGAGTTTCGCAAACTGGTCTTTCAGCCGTACTGGCATCGTGGGAATTACCCTTTGGCCGGTGGAATTTTTAGCTTTAGGGCTGCTGGCCTGGGTGCTCGGTCATTCCTTCCGTTCCCCTCTTCGCGAGTCCGCGGCTTGGGGAATTCTTGGCGCGGTGAGCGGGTTGGGTTTTTATTCCTATGCCAGTTGGCCGGTGGTATTTCTGGCGGTGGCTTGCGCCCTTTTTTGGAAAACTTTTCAAACACCTTCCAAGTTCCCATCCTTTTTTTCTTTTCTCTTGGGAACCTGCGCCGTAGCGTTGCCCATGGGGTTGGCGCACTTGGGCCAGAAAGGAATTCAGCATTATCAGGAAGAGTTTCTCCAAATACCTCTTTCTCAAGGCCTGCCCGCGTACTTGAAGCTTCTTTTTTGGAACGGCGAGGGAAATCAACCCGACGGCCCCGCGTGGGGCGGGATGTTCAATCCAGTGGAATCGGGCTTAATGGCGGTAGGCTTGGCCCGATTGGCGGCTGGTTGGAAATCAGCTTTCTCCAAATGGTTTTTCTTAAGCGGGGCTCTTTTTCTTTTGCCGGGGATTTTAAGCAATATTATTGGCCGATGTCATGTCATCCAGCTCTTGCCTTTGTTAATGATTCCGCTAATGGCGGGGATAGCTTTTCTTTTGTCCCGCGTTTCCTCCGCCCGGCGCTGGTGGATCGCGGTGATGCTTATTTCGGCCTCCGCCGCGTTGAACGCCTACCATTGGTGGGGTCCTTACCAGGATTGGAAATCTATCCCCGCTGGGAAAAGCGACTGGATTTCCGGTGAATACGCCAGCGCCTATGACTTTTTGAAAAAGACCAGCGACAAGGAAGGCCCCGGATATCTTTTCACCCGGTTTCACTTGGATACCGTGAATGGAACCCTGAGTTTCTTTTGTTTTCCGTTCAATGCACTCGAAAATCCAAAAATGAACTCTATTACCCCGGGTTGGGCCGCGCTGGTCGCCGATAAATATTACGTCCCATTTCTTCAAAAGCGATTCCCGCGAAGCCGGTGGTATCTTTTAAAAAACGACGATCTACCCAATGATATGAACCTGGCTCTGGGTTATCTTCCCATGGATTCCCAATCCCAGGCGGATTGGAACCGTTGGAAGGCAGCGAACGAGGCCAGCCGTGATTTAGATCTCGCGATGCGAAAAGACAGTCCAACGGTGACGAACAAAAAATTTAGGGAACAATTACTGAAACAATACCCGCTTTTTAGTGGGGACCCCTTCCTTCGCGACTATTATTGGGAAATGATGAATCGAATGGATGCCGTCCTGAAAGATGATTCCGTCGCTGTTCAGGACATAGAAATAGCGATTAAGGACGGTTATCCCGCCGCGCATCTTTATTACACCCTTTCTTCGGCTCAAAAAAATATTGGCTTATCGGTTCAATCGGAGGACAACCGTAAAAAGGCTATGACAGCTTGGCACGCCTTCACAGCCGATAATTTATTAACCCCTTTGCCGAGAATTCAGAATTGAAATCCCAGGATAGGCAAAAACTCAAAAAGAACTTTATGAAATTTGGCTTTGTTTTTACAGCTTGTTGGTTTTCCGCAGTCACACTTCGCGCGGGTGTTGTTTCTTTAACGGGTCCCGAAATTATAAAACTCCGAAGCGTGGCGGCTTCCTCCACGGACGCGGCTCAATGGGCAAGGTTGACCGAGGAAACCGCCGATGATGTTCTGACCAAAACCCCTCATCCGGTTGAAAACATCCAATCCGCGGGGAAATTAAAAGGCAGAGCGGAAAAAATCCGGACCGAAAAAGCGCTGGATGATTTTCGCGATCTTAAAAATTTGGAATGGGCTTATGCCTTAACCTGGCAAAATAACTACCTGCAAAAAGCCGAAGACTATGTGTTGGCTTGGGCGAAAACCTGCCGCCCCCCCGAAAACCCCATTGACGCGACGAATCTGGAAACCTTGATTGAAACCTATGACCTAACCCGTCCTCAAATGAACCCTTCGGACCAACAAGTGGTCGACAACTGGTTGAAGTCAGTAATCGATACGCTGTTTGCCTCAGAAGACCCCAGTAAAAATAATTATCGAAACAACTGGCAGGCCCATCGGCTCAAAATTATCAGCATGGCGGCTTTTGTGCTGGGCGATACGGCGACCGAACAGCGGGCCTTGGGAGAATTAAAGACGCTGATGGCCGTCAACTTAAACGCCGATGGTACTACTTTTGATTTTTCGGAACGAGACGCCCTGCATTATCACGTTTATGATTTGGAACCCTTGATTCGAACCGCCATCCTTTATCAACGGGGTCAAAATCTTGATCTCTACCACTGGACGACAGACAAAGGAGCTTCCATGGTCCATTGCGTCGCCTTTCTCATCCCTTACGCGGATAAGGAAAAGACCCATCCTGAATGGGTTCATACCACGGTTCAATTTGATATTCAGCGAGGTCAAAATCACGAAAAGGGTTATACCGCCGGGGAGAATTTCGATCCTCAAAGGGCTCAAAAATGTTTGGAACTCGCCCAGTTTTTTGAACCCGATTTGAAAGAGTTGGTGGGCACATTAGCCGAAAATCCAACCTCCGCTTATCCTTCCTTTCAAATTCTGATCAATGAAGTTGCCAGGCCAGAAATTATTCCACAAAAGCCGCCCTCATGAAAAATACCGCTCTACTTTTTTGTCTTTTTCTCGCGGGTTCTTCCGCATGGGCCCAGGAAGACTTATCTTTTTCGGGACAAGTGGCAGAAGAGGGTGGAATCTTCCAAAACTCTCAGTCCGCTCTGGAGCCCTATCAGTATTCGAGACTTTTACTCCAAAGCCGCGGCGATCTTGATCCCGAATTTTCCTGGAGTCTGGAGGGAGAAGCCGGTCAGCAATCCTCCGAATTGTCTCAGTCGCCAACCTGGTTGACTTACGCTTCGCAGAATGTCGTGAATTTGGAAATCGATAATTCCACGGCTTTTTCCAACGCCACCTACCAAATGGCCCGGTTTGATAGGGCTTTTATGAAATGGACATCGGGCCGATGGGAAATTACCGCAGGGCTTCAAACCTTCGACGGAGGAACCGCTTATTTTTATCAGCCGACCCATTATTTTAATCCCCTTCCTCCTCTGGCCTGGATCACCGATGAGCCCCTGGGAAGTGAGGGTCTTAACCTGAATTGCTTTTTATTCGACGACCTGAGTGTGGAAGGTTCGGTTCGTTGGCTGGCCGGCGGAGCGAGCGAAGGAGTGGCCCGGCTGATCAATAAAGGAATCGGTATTTCCATCACCCCCAGTTTCGCGTGGCTGGAAGGCCGTAACGGAGCGGGGCTGGAGCTATCCGGCACCTTTCCGGACTTTCAAGTTAGGTTGGAAGGAGTGAACTGGTTTTATTCCAATAACATTTCGCGGCTGGAATGGACCGCCGGTCTATCCACTCTCGTTCAAGGAACCAAACTGACGTTAGAAGGCTTGCGGGATGCCACCGGCGGGGCTTTAGGCGGATGGACTTCGGTCAATCCGGATTCCTTTTATTTTTTCGCTTCGGCTCAGAGGGATTTTTCGGGACAATGGCAGGCCTCTTCCGCTTTGGTAAAATCATTAGACGGCGGCCCTTTCTTACTATGGCCAAAGGTTTCTTACAATTTAAGTCAAAGCTGGAAACTCACGGCGCAGGCCCAATGGCCTTTGGGATCGACTCAAGGACTCTTAGGGTTGACACCCAGCCGCTCGGGTCTTTCGCTCGCTTATTTATTCTGACTTTCGGAGAAGATAAAACATGAAAAAAATGAAAGCAATCAAAACGCGAAAACCTGTTTTAAAAAACACTTTTCGCCCTAAAAACTTCCCGGAAAATATCGTTCTCATCGGCATGTTTGGGAGCGGCAAAAGCACTATTGGAAAAATTTTGGCTCATAAATTGAGGTACCACTTCGTGGATGTAGACGAACTGATTGAACGAAAATACCGTAAACCCCTGCAAAGGGTTTTGGATGAGCTGGGAATGAAAGACTTCATGAAAATGGAAGATCAAACCCTTCAATTACTGCGTCAATGGCACAGCGTCACCTCTCCCGGCGGCAGCGCGGTTTATTACCCGAAGGGCATGGCTCAATTGGGCCGGTTAGGCCCGCGAATTTATTTAAAGGTTTCTTTGGAGACCCTTAAAAAACGTCTGCCTGATTGGTCCCAAAGAGGGGTCGTTTGCCGGGGCGGAACAACTTTACCGGCTCTTTACCGCGAAAGAACACCTCTCTTTAAAAAATACGCGGATCACATGATTGATACCGCCGGAAAGTCCGCGGAAAAAATCGCGGATGAAATTTTTATTCTTTTAGCCGATCCCCAAAAATCTTCGCCGGTAAAAAGACCCGTTTAATTCCGCCGCGCTCATTTCGAAGATTCGAAAGATTATGTTAAAGTAACTTGAAGAAAGTCACTTTTTTAGGAGACTTGTTTGTCCTATTTTAAACCCCATCTTCGAAGAAATTTTTGGGTATTTTCTCCTTCCGAATTGCTGACCTCGCTTCTGATATTGGTTTTTTATCTTCTTTCCCTGAGCGCTTTTTTTTCGGAAGCTCCCGGCTCGGCCTCGGCCTTACTTCAAAGTTCCATCAATGCTTTAATCTGGCTGGTTTGGATCTATTTCGTTTCTATCCGCCGTCCCCCCCCTTTTGGAGGATGGGGACTTTTTCGAGGATTAGCTCCTTATCTGGGTTTGGCGCTTTGTTATAGTTTGATGAAGCCATTGATTCCTGTCCTGCATCCTCAGCTTTACGACAAGGACCTTCACCAGCTCAATACCCAGCTCATGGGTAAGGGATTTTCCTTTTGGCAAAACGGATTAGTGGGACACCCGGTCTGGACGGACTTCCTTTGCTTTTGCTACTTAAGTCTGTTTGTCTGGCTTTTCAGCCTTTTGATCTACCACAGTTATTTGCGCCGGGCCCTCTATCAGCGGTTCATGCTGGGATTAACGCTGGTTTATACCGGCGGTTTTATCGGCTATCTGCTTTTTCCCGCCTTGGGTCCCCGTTTCGCCTATCCTTCGGACTGGACCTGGCTTCACGGCGGCGTTATCTACAGCCTGACTCAAAATGTGGTCATCAATCTGGGAGCCCGGTTTGATGTTTTCCCCAGCCTGCATGGCGCTATTTCAGCCTATCTTCTCTTTTGGCAAATCGGCCATGACCGCCGGGGTTTGGTTTGGGGACTTCCTTTAGCGGTCGGCATCTGGTGTTCCACTCTTCTTTTAGGATTTCACTACCTCCCCGATCTACTCAGCGGTTGGTTGCTGGCCTTGGTCAGTGCTCTTTTGGCGCCCCAGCTGGAAATCATAGCGGGTGTTTTTCGCCGGTCTCTTCAGCCGCCGCGTGTCTGGTTGCTTACTTTGACCGAAGGTCATGGAGATGTTTATGGAAAATTGGCCGGCCGTTTAAGTGAATTACTGCCCCTGGGCGCTGAAACTTCCCCCGGATTTATCTGCGGCAATGTTCCTCGCAATCGAGGGGAAGAACCCGTGCGCCAGGCCTTAAAAGATATCGGCAACGGACCCTTCTGGCTGCGGCCTTCTGAAAATTCCGGCTCCAAACGAAACACCTTAATGTCCCTAAAACCTTTATCCACAGAACAAGTGGTTCGAACCGTATTTAATTCGGTCAACCCGGATCAATTTTTTATCGTACAAAAAGCTCTCAAGGTTTCAGCCCTGGGAGTCTGCCGCGCTTATCCTCAAAAAAGATGGACCCTTTCAGAAGTTGACATCCGGGTTACTTCCGTTTCACAGAGGGCTGAACTAACGCTAAAAATCACCCCCGAAACGGGGTTGATCCAGAGTTTGATTGAAGCCCCCTGGAAATACTTCCCCAAAAAATTCCCATTGAAGGGATTTGAATTGTTTGATGTCGTCAAACTAACGCGTAACTTGGCCAATCGCTGGCACCATCCATCCGAAGTGGAATGGGTTCTTTCAGAAGGGAAGGTTTATGTTTTGGACGGTCGAATTGTCCGCGAGGGAAAACAAAATTGAAAAACACTTTGTTAATACTGATCTTTTTATTTTTAGGCGTCTCTTCATCCAAAGCCGCGAACGAATGGATTACGGTTCCCGTGGTGGTGGCTGATTATTACGGATGGGCTTACACCGAAGCTTTCATGGATAACGCCAATGTTTACGGCTTCTCAACCGCCGGTGTGGACGCTTTAGGCTGGACTCTGCTGATTGGCGCGGGAGATTATGACGCCGGTTTGAAATTCGTCAATTTGGCCGGACTAGCTAAAACCGTTTATCCTATTGCGACGCTTTTATGGGCGACAGACACGGGGACCAGGCAAAGAGCCTGGATTGCCCTGGGAACCCATACCTTGACCTTGGTAACTTTAGAATTTTTAGGAAGACCCGCTTTAACCGTGGAAGCTTTCGGACCCCGTCACGACGCTTACGGCGCCTCTCTGACTTTCCGTTTTTAAATTCAACGCCTATTTAAAGTTATAGGTCAACCCCGTGGCCAATCCTGAAAAACCCTGGGTGCTGGGCGTATCGAAAGTAACTGTTTTACCCAAAATCGGGCTGTAAATGGTTCCGGCCGGCAGATTTTCATGTCCCACCTGAACGCTGAACGCCAAAATAAAATCCGTGAGAAACGTAATGTCGGTTCCTAAAGTAATTGAGGGAATGTTGTCAATTTGATTAAGTGGATAGGTAACCGTGTGTAATGTGTTTTGAATGAGATAAGTATTGTCATAAGCGTTGGTCGCGGCCAGAGATAGGGTTAAAAAATCCCAGGGTACAAATTCGGCGGTCAGCGCGGATGACCAGCTGCGGCTGTCAATTTCAACCGTTGCGTCCGATGTTCCTAACACTTGCGACACAGGCCCCTGCTGGGATTGAAGCCCGCCGCTAAAAGTCGCGCCAATCGTAAAGGGATCCCATAGTTGAAAGTTAAGCGTTAAAGTGGAAGTAACCGAATTGAGAGCCGATTCCCCTCGTTGAAACTGAAAGGCCAACGAAGGTTGAAAAAAGGCTAAACCCAATCCTCCTTCCAAATTGAATTGGCCATAAGTGCTATCCGTGCCTTCCACTATTTGTCTTCCGGCCACCACGCCGAGAGATGCGTAAGTGCCTGATTCGGTAAAGTTATAAATCCCCGTTAAACCTAGTTGTCTTTGAATTTGGCCCTGACCCAATTGACTGGGTTGATTGGAATAACTCGCGTCAACCTGACCGCTCCAATAGGGTACAAATGGTTTTTCCGATTCATCATTATCCTCTTCTTTAGCGTTGGACTCTTTAGGACTAGAAGCATCAGGAGATGAAACTGTCGAAAGTATTTCCGCTGCCGCGGCCCATAGGGGCTTGGCCTGGACTGCCAAAAGAGCGCTGAAAACTAATGATAAAACCCAAAATTTCATCCACAATTCCTTACTAAACCTGAATTTTTAGAACTGGTACTGAAGGTCCGCCGAGCCGCCCATAAAAAATACCGTGGAGGCATTCGATAAGGTCATGGTTTGCGCCAAACGATCGCTATAAAAAGAACCAGCCGGCATTAAGTCCCATCCGCCCTGACCTGTTGTTTCGACGATCCAGCGGCCGGAAAAGTTCAAATCCAGCCCCAATTTAAAAATGTCCAGGTTATCGGAAAGGCCTGGTGTTTGAGAAACTGTATGGGCCAGATTTTGAAATTTAACCGTCTGATTGAGATCTTCTTGAAAGCCGCCAAAAAGATCCAGCATTGGATCAATTTTTAATTTTAAATCAAAGCCGATATCGGCGTTTAATTCATCCACCTCGGCGGAAGCGTCGCTTAAGCCTAACAGAGACGCGAATGGTCCCGTATGGCTGGTGATAATACCCATTACAAATAGTTGAGATGTAAAACTAGATGCTAACGGAATATCTCCGCCTACGTTTACTGTCATAGCGTTAAAAGTCATGTCGCCCTTTTGGGCGCTAAAAGCGAAAAAAGACGTCCACCCGCCCAATCCTACTCCGGCGCTAAAAGCCAAACCTTCCCAGGCAGATAGTGAACCTTCGAGTTGCTGTGTGCCGCCCTGAGCGCCGAAAGAAAAAAAACTTCCTTCACGGGTAAGATGCTTGGTTCCATCCAGAAAAAAGCCCGAACCTTGCTGACCGCCGCCTTCGGAAAAATAGCCGGCTTCCAACTTTCCGGACCAATAAGGAGCAAAAGTCTTTTCTCCTGAGGGTGTGGTAGGAAAGGTCAAAGAAGGGTCTGTTTCTATCCAGGAACCGGCGTTTTGAGCCAAAAGTACACGGGGAAAAAGGATCGCGACGAAAAGCATAAGATATATATTTTTTTTATAAAGGCGCATTCGTAGGAGTTTGGATACCGCATTCAATTTTATTTTTACCGGCCCATCGGCCTGCCCGTGGATCTTCTCCCAGTTGAACGGGACGGGTGCAACATTCGGGCGAACAACCAATAGAAAGATACCCCTTTTCCCACAGCGGATGGTAAGGAAGATTGTATTTTTTAGCGTAATCCCAAAACATCTTGCTGGTCCAATTGAGCAGGGGGCTTATCTTGACGAGGGTTTCTCTGTCTCGCTCCACAAATTGGCGTTTTTGGCGAGTATCCGCCTGATTCCGGCGGATACCCGTGATCCAGGCTTTATAATCTTTCAACGCTTTTTCAAAAGGGGCGATTTTATTAACGGCACAGCAAGCATCCGGATCTCTTTCGTAGAGTTTTCCGTTCTTAGCTAAAAACTCTTCAGTAGATACCTCCGGTTTTAGCTCCCGTAGGTTGAGCTTTAGGCGTTGAACCAATTTATCTCTGTGTTCCAAGGTTTCTTTAAAATGAAACCCTGTATTGGTAAAAAGAACTGGGATATGTGGGTCAATTTGGGTCACTAAGTGAAGTAAAACCGCGCTTTCGGCGCCAAAAGAAGTGGCCATGGCCATATCGGGCAAGGTTTTTACAGCCCAGCGGACAATTTCTTCCGCGCTTTGGGTTTCAAAAGCTTGATTGAGTTTTTCAAAGTCGAGAGAGTTCATGGTTTTATCATCATAGGATGGGCTCTGATCAAAAACAAGGAAAGCCACAGAAGCCTCATTTTCGGCCTTTTTGTCAGCATCCGATAAACTCAGACTTTAACGTTGACCCAAGTTAAGCCCCGTGTCAATCTTGGCGTCGGCTTTTATTTTAACTCTAAGAGGTTTTGTGAAACTCTCGCTCAAAAGCGTCGCCATTAACATTTTTATTCTAAGCAGCCTTACAGCTCCCGCCTGGTGCGCGGTGGAAGTCAAAGGAGCGGGTGGTGTTTCGGATAAATCTTTGGCGCAAACCTGGGCCTCTGAATATTCTCAAACCAGATTGAAATACGACAGCAAAAATACCGCGGAGGCGGTTAACGAATTTTTAAGCAACGATTGTGATTACACCTTGATTGATTCGCCTTTCACGGCTCTAGAATCTCCCAAAGTTTCGTCCCACCACCTTCTGTATCTTCCGGCTGCCCTGTCCGCCCAGGCTGTCATTTATAACCTGCCGGGAATCCTTTCTGGTTCTCTCAAATTAACTCCTGCGGTTTTATCCGACATATTCATGGGAAAGATTAAAAAATGGAGTGATCCGGTTTTACGCCAACTCAATCCCCGCTTGCTACTGCCAGATATTGATATTCGGGTCGTGCATCAATCCGATGAAAGCTCCATGAATGATTTTTTTCCTTCTTTTCTTGAACATCAAAATTCCAGATGGATTTTAAAAAGAGAGAAAGATAAGAATCTGCATTGGCCTATTGGTCAAAGTTTGAGCAACGAAGGAAAGGTTCTGGATAAAGCCCGTCAATGGGCCGGCGTTATCGCGGTCATCGATTTCTCTTTCGCCGATGAAAAGCATTTACCTGTGGCTCAAATTCAAAATAAATCGGGGCGATTCGTGGAACCTTCCAATGAAAGTATCGGCGCATCCGCTAATGAAGTAACTCTGTTTTCCGGCGACAAACCGGCCGCCTTAACGGAAAGTCTTAATAAAATGGCTTATCCTCTTTCAACGGTCGTTTGGATAGTAGTTGATCAAGACTACGCTAAAGTTCATCACAACCATGATAAGGGTCAGGCTCTCGTGAATTTTTTAAACTGGGTTTTATCAACAGAGGGTCAAACCGGCGCTTCAAAAACAATTTTCGTCCCTTTACCTCGGGAAATGTTATCCCAGGCTCAGACGAAAATTCAACAAATTCGATATTAATCGGAAAAAGTATCTCAACTACGCGTTGTAGTGGGCCAGCACCTTGCTGATTTTTCCCTTTTCGTTCAAGACCATGACTTCCGAAGCCATCAAGTTTTTCACGCTGTGATAATAAAGGGTTACGCTGTTGACCCCTTCCAAAACTTCGATCAGCTCAAAACGGAGATCCCGATAGGCTTCTAATCCTTTGAGAAAATAAGAACGCAATTCCTCTAGACCATGAAGAGTGCCGTTGGGCTGGTTGAGGAGACGGACTACAAAAGGAGAGGTTAACTCCACGTCTTGGGCGTAATGGGAAAGAATGAGCTCGATTTTGTGGCTGTTCCAGGCCTCAATCCAGTTTTTAGCGAATTCCTCCCCGTTCACATGTGGATACATATCGCTTTTTCTTTCGGTTTTTAAGCTAATTTGAGAATTTGTTTTTGACCGCCATAATTGCGTCCATGCTTCTATCAAACGCCGCAATCACGGTCGGATCGAAATGGCGGCCCGTGCCTTCTTTGATGATATGCATGGTTTCATCCATGGAGAAAGCGGGTTTATAACAACGCTTTGTGGTGAGAGCGTCAAACACATCGGCTAAAGCCACAATACGTCCATAGAGCGGAATATTTTCTCCAGCTAAGCCGTGGGGATAACCAGACCCATCCCATTTTTCATGATGGGTCACCGCAATTTGTTCGGATACTTTTAAAATATCGGCCTTGGCGTTTTCAAGAATTTTTCCCCCGATAAGGGTGTGATTTTGCATTTCTTTAAATTCTTCGGCTGTTAATTTGGCGGGTTTCAGAAGAATAGAATCCGGCACTCCCAGCTTGCCGATATCGTGCATGGGCGACGCAAAACGAATATTTTCCACTTCCGTCTTTGAAAGACCCAGCCCTTCGGCCAAAATCGCGGAGTATTGGCTCATACGCTGGATATGCACAGCGGTATCGTCATCTTTATATTCAGCGGCAACCGATAAGCGAAAAATAGTGTCTAAATAAGCTTCTTTCAATTCATGCGCCAGCAAAGTGTTTTTAATGGAAACCGCGGCCTGACTGGCCAACGAAAGGGCCAAAGTTTCGAAATGTTTGCTGAAAGGAACCGCTGTTTTACCTTTTCGAGCGTTGATCAGTTGAAGCACACCCGCCACGTTGCCTGAACTGTCTTTCAGGGGAACCATTAACATACTTTTGGTACGATAGTTATTTTTTTCGTCAAAGGATCTGTTAAATCGATATTCACGACCCTTGGGAATTTTGTAGGCGTCTGGAATGTTTAAGATCTTTCCCGTGACTCCCACATAACCCGCCAGAGAACTTTTATCCAGCGAGAGATAAAATCCCGTAAAGCTTTTGGTAGCCGTGACGCCTTCTCTTTTTTCTTTATCACGAGCTCTTTTTTCTAATACTACATTTTGGCTGAGGGCAAATCGAAGCTGATTTCCTTCTCTCACATAAAGACTTCCCGCTTCGGCGTTGGTGAATTCCCGGCTTTCGGTCAAAATCAACTCTAAAAGCTCATTAAGACTATGTTGTTCGGAAAGAGCGATCCCAATACGGTTAAGCGATAGAATCTGTTCTTGAAGTCCTTTAGTCGAAATGGATTTAGTATTAAGTTTGGCCATAATGATCCTCGAAGTTTAGCAGTCAGTCCTTATGTTCTTCTTTATAACAGTTTTTGACGCACGACTCTAGGGACTGCCTGAGGTTTTAGCTGCTGATTTACAAAAACCAACACTTGCCGGGCATCCGCAATCAACCGGCGGGTGCCTTTTAAACGAAATTCATAGGTGATAGTCAGGGAACTGTGGCCAACTTTAGACACCCAGCCTGTCCCAATCATGATGTCTTCAAAATGAGCCGGAGAACGGTAATTAATTTCCACATGGGCCATCACCGTCCAAAGTTTAGTAGAACGGGACTGTTTATAAGAAAATCCCATTTTTTTCGATATGGCATAGCGGACTTTTTCGAGAAAGCGGATAAATTCAGTGTTATTTACAATTCCTTGATAATCCGTTTCATAGGACATGATCGGTAATTGAACACTCACTTTTTGCTGGGCTTTAAAGTTTTTCATGGGTCTCAGTATAAAGCGGCCAAGCCCACAGTGCTAGAGACTGTGGGGGTTTGTCTTAGTGAACCATTACCTGTAAATGATAAAAAGTTTAAGTGTTTTTAAACACAGTATTCAAAGAACAAAAACTTTGACACTGGTTTTTAAAGCAATATTTTCGGATTTTTATTAGATGCTATTCCAGCAGATCATCCGCGTTTGATGGCGGGACAGGTTTGGGTGCAGGCGGAATAGGAGGGGTAGCCGGTTTCAAATTAAGCAGGGCGTCTAAAGAATCGGCTAAGGGTGGTTTAGGCGCGCCAGGCATACCTGCTGGCGGCGGTACAGGAACTACAGGCTTTGGAATCTGTGATGAAACAGGAGGTGTCGGTACAGAAGGCGCTCCCCCGGGTTTAAGTCCGGGAGCTGTAACCGATGGAATTTTTCCAGAAATAAGCGCATCCAAAATACCGGCTGCGGGAACTGGCTTGGGCGAAGCTGAAATGGGCGCAACTGGCTGGGGCGCCACTGGAGGCAAAACCGGTATTCCCGCGGATGGCGGTTTTGCTCCCACAGTCAACCCAGCGATCGGGGGTAAAGGAGGAAGAGCAGAACCAGCAGACATCATGTCGCCCAAAGGCGGTTTTGCGCCTACAGTTAACCCAGCGATGGGAGGAAGAACGGTCATCGGAACGGATGGCGTAATCCCCGCAGGAGTTACGGCTGAAGTTCTGATCGAAGCCGTGGTTCCCAAAGAAGCGGGCCCGGTTATCGTACTTTTAATTACGGGTGAACCCGATATTGTTGGCGCAGAAACTTCCGTAGATTTCTTTGTGGAAAATGTCAAAATCAATTTGGTTCCAATATCTGCTTTTTCAGCTACAGCCGTTCCACCATGAGCGATCAAAATAGTTTTTACCAAAGCCAGTTTGAGCCCCGTCCCCGCCAATTGCGGAGAAGCCGGGTGTTTGGGGTCGTAAAACTCGTCGAATAATCGGGGTAACCCTTCGGGAGTTACCACCAAGCCCGGATCTTGAACCGTCACTTTCACCTTATCTCCCACAGGTTCCACCACGATGGAAATAGTTGAACCCTTGGGCGAATCTTTTATGAGCTGAAGATAAAGAACGTTCCACAATTGGATCATGCGTCGGCGCACTACAGGTACCTTGGGCAACCCCGGTTTGGCTTCTACTTTAAATTTGAGATTTTTGAGTTCGGTCTGAGTTTGGAAATTAAACGCGAATGTTTCAATTTCAGAGGCCAGGTTAACTTCTTCGGTTTTGGCGTCTTTTTGTTCGATTTCCACCTGATAAATATCAACTAGGTCATTGATAAATTTTTCCAGACGGGCCGAACGGTTGATGACCATTCCCAAAAATTCCTGCTGTTTCTCATTAACTCCGCCCTGACCAGTGCCAATGACGGAAGAGACATAACCCTTGATGATCGCCAACGTGTTCTTGAGCTCTTCGGACATCGTACGAATAGCCGCCGCTCGAACCTGCGACACTTGAATAGGCGTCACGGCCGAGGCCGCGCTCAAAGCTTTAACTTCCGCTTCTTTTAGCTGGGTTTGCATCTGAACGTACTTCCCTTGAAGCGCGTTCAATTCTAATTGAGCGTTTTGGGTCTTTTCTAATTCACTTTTTAAACGTCCTATTTCGGTTTTAGCCTGCTCATTTTGATTGCGTAATCCCTCTGACATGCCCTTTAAGGCTTCCAATTCTTTTAGCTTATCGGTTAACTGTTGAGTTTTTTCCTGGGATTCACTTTGATACTGACGGGTTTGCCGTTGAAAACTACTGAGCTGATCATTCACGCCTTGAACTGCCGCTGATTTCTCTTTTTGAATTTTTTCATGATAAAGCGCTAAGGCTTGAACAATTTGTCCCGCTTCATCGCTGCCGAAGGATCTGACCACTTCAGGAGTCAGGGTCACGCCGTCTTCTGACGCAGCCAGAATGACATTCACAACCCGGCGGAATGGGGCGGCTAAAAGAGGAGACGCGACCCCTGCCCCGATACAAAGCAGGGCCACTGCCAAAGCAAAAGCCAAACCCATAGGCGACATCGCCAATTCAGACCAATCTTTGGGAACTGAGGTTGCCGCCGCCACTGGCGCCGAAGTCGTGACTGCCTGTTGAAATACGTGAACCACGCCAAAGGTGCCGAAACCTAGATAACCATAAACCGCTTCACTGCCGTCACCACTGGACACCGAACCGCTTTTTTTAGCCGTTAAATCGGTTTGAACCGTATTCAGCCAAACTTCATGTTGGGGATTAAAATCCGTATTAAGTTTGGAAGGATCGGAGTGATAAAGAAATTGGCCCGAACCTCCATCCAAAATAAAATATTGACCGTTGGAACTTTTACCTTTGAAAAAATTGGCGACATTTAAAATCACTTCCGCAAAAGACTCGTTGACCAAGGGAACGGCAAAAATAAAAGCGGGATAGCCTAACCGGCTGGTATAGAACTCATAATTTTGAGTTCCATTTTTTTTGAACTTCGACACAATCTTCGCGAATTCTGGATCAGATGAATAGTTAGTTCCGATTAAAGATGATCCAACCGGCACCGTTCGGAGGGCCTGGCCCTTGGGGTCAACCACCACCACGCCCGAAACACCCGAATGCGTATTTATAAAACTCTGCATGTCGATGGAGGTGCGATGAGCGGCTAAAGAAGTCGCGTCGGCATTCGTGTTTTTGATAGCGTTGAATAACGAAGAAGCAATTGTCTGAACTTCTGTTTCCTGCTGCTGCACATTAACCGGAGCGGAAATAGCGGCAACCGGCGCTGGTGCCGGCGAACCCTCGTTCATCATTGTATAAAAATAAAAACTCGCTAAGCCCACCACCGGCAGAATGCCGGCTAAAACAAAAGCGAGATAAACCCTACTTTTCATTCTCGTCTCCATCCGCTTCTTTAGGAACATTGATAACTGAAACTAATCGGTCGTCATCGCCTAACTTAATCAACCGCACTCCCTGGGCTAAACGCCCGGTAGTTTTAATTTCCTTCACTCTTTGACGAATCACCTTACCGGTTGCCGTCATGGCGATAATCTCGTCCTCGTTAGCTACCGTTAAAATGCTGATAGCCTGCCCATTTTTAGCGGTCGTTTTGATGTTTAGGATACCCTTACCACCCCGGCCTTGTCTGCGGTAAGCGGATAAATTTGTTCGCTTGCCGAAACCTTTTTCGGTAGAAGTGAGAAGTGATTTACCCTCTTCAACCAATACCATGCCGATGACCAGATCGTTCTTGGCCAAACGAATGCCTCGCACGCCCTTGCCGGCACGCCCTACTTCCCTTACCTGCTTTTCGGGAAAACGAATGCTCTTTCCCTGTCGGGTGGCAATGATAATTTCTTTCTTGCCGTCGGTAATTTCAGCCGAAACCAATTTGTCACCCTTGCTTAAGGTAATGGCAATAATACCGCCTGCCCTGGGCTTGTCGAAAGCCGAAAGCAACGTATTTTTGATAAGGCCTTCTGCAGTTGCCAGCAAAACACTGCTCTTGTCATTGAATTCTTTCACGGGAAGAACCGCTGAGATTTGCTCTCCCTCGCCTAGTTTGAGCACGTTGGCCAAGGCCGTTCCTTTAGCCTGGCGTGAGGATTCGGGAATTTCGTAAACCTTTAACCAGTGAATCTTACCCATATTGGTAAAGACCAACAGGTAATCGTGGGTCGAAGCCGTATACATCTTTTCAATAAAATCTTCTTCACGAACCGTGGCGCCCGCCACACCCTTTCCGCCGCGGCGTTGCTTTTGATAGCTATCCGTCGGCAAACGCTTTATATATCCGCCATGCGAAAGGGTAATCACCGCTTGTTCGTCTTCAATCAAATCTTCAACTTTCAAGTCTTGAGCCTTGCCGATAATTTCGGTACGGCGCGGATCGGCGAACTTGTTGCGGATTTCGGTCAGCTCTTCTTTAATGACCTGCCACAATTTCTTTTCTGAACCCAAAATACCCTTGAGAATTTCGATGGTCTTAATGATTTCTTTGTATTCTTCTTCGATCTTTTTAATTTCCAAATTGGTCAATTGGCGCAATTGCATTTCTAAAATGGCCTGAGACTGAATGGCGGAAAGTTCGAAGTTGGCAATAAGCGCTTGTTTGGCTTCATCGGTTGTCTTAGAAGCCCGGATGGTCTTAATGACTTTATCCAGATTATCGAGAGCAATACGCAAACCTTCTAAGATATGCGCTCGCTTTTCAGCTTTTTCTAAATCAAATTTGGTACGGCGGATGACCACTTCTTTGCGGTGTTCTAAGTAGTGGTATAGCATGCCTTTAAGATTTAAAACGCGAGGTTGTCCAGCAACCAACGCCAGCATAATGATACCGAAGGAAGTGCGTAAGGAAGTTTGCGTCATTAAATTGTTGAGAACCACTTGAGCGTTTCCGTTACGGGAAACTTCGATAACCACGCGCATACCATCCCGGTCCGATTCATCGCGTAAGTCGCTGATGCCTTCCATTTTTTTGTCACGGACCAACTCAGCGATTTTTTCAATCAATTGAGCTTTGTTAACTTGATAAGGCAATTGGGAAATAATGATTCGTTCACGGTCTTTTTTATCGACTTCAATGCTCGCCTTCGCCTGCATGCGCACACTGCCGCGACCCGTGGTATAAGCGTCATGAATGCCTTCACGGCCTAAAATATAACCGCCGGTCGGAAAGTCAGGCCCTTGAATAAACTTCATTAAATCTTTCACAGTCGCTTCGGGATGCTCAATAAGCTGGAGCAAAGCGTCCGTCACTTCGCCTAAATTATGAGGCGGAACGTTAGTCGCCATGCCCACCGCGATACCGGTGGAACCATTAACGAGAAAATTAGGAAACGCACAAGGCAGTACCAGCGGCTCCTCACGGGTGTTGTCGTAGTTGGGCACAAAATCGACAGTGTTCTTGTCGATATCACGAAGCAGTTCTTCTGACAAGGGAGACATGCGCACTTCGGTATAACGTTCGGCCGCAGGAGGATCGCCATCGATGGATCCAAAGTTACCCTGACCGTCCACCAGTACATAGCGCATGGAAAAGTCCTGCGCCAAACGAACGATGGTGTCATAAACCGAAGCCGTTCCATGCGGATGATAGTTACCCGTCACGTCACCGGTTACTTTGGCTGATTTGCGATAGGGTTTTTTAGAGGTCAAACTTAAGTCATGCATGCCCATGAAAATACGGCGATGGACTGGTTTTAAACCGTCACGAACATCGGGTAAAGCGCGGCCTACGATAACGCTCATGGCGTAATCAAGGTAAGAGTCTTTCATTTCATCTTCGATATCCGTCGTAATAATGTTTCCGCGGTTAATATCCCCGCCGTCACCACCGTCCGCCAAAGCTTTCACCGGCGGAAGATCGTCGTTGCCGCCGTCGCCGCCTGGAGCCGGAGCACCTTTAGGATTTTCTTTATTCTTTTTTGCCTTAGCCATGTCGTTCCTTAATTCAAATTTAAATTTTCAAGATTTATAAAATTAGATGTCGAGGTTTCTCACTTGTTTCGCGTAAGTTTGAATAAAGTTACGGCGAGGCTCAACTTGGTCGCCCATTAAAATGTCGAACGTTTTGTCGGCCGCTATTGAGTCTTCGAGCTTCACTTGAACGAGTGTTCGTTTTTCAGGATCCATTGTGGTTTCCCATAATTGTTCGGGGTTCATTTCACCCAAACCTTTGTAACGCTGGATGGCCAGGCCTTCTTTACCGAAGTCTTTCACCTTCTCAACGAATTCATACATGGACTCGATGAAATATTCGTTAGAACCATGTTGAATCACATAAAGCGGCTTCATTTCGCGTTCTTTTCCGTCGTGTTCCACTTTTTCAGCGGGAAAAAGTTCGGCTACTTCGACCGAGCGAGTTTCCATGCGTTTAATAATCTCTTCAATCTGTTTCACTTCAGCCATATCTTTAATGGCCTTTACCTTGATCATGTCTTTCACGTCACGGCTCGTGTCATAGACAAAGTCCATGCCTTCTTGGTCCGAGGTTTTGCCCTTCTCCGCGGCTTTTTTCATGTCTTTGAGTTTATTTTTAAGCTTCTCCACCTTGTCATCTTTTTCGCCTTCGGTATAAGCATGCTCAACACCGAGCGGTGTTTCGATTTCATAAAGAGGACGTTTCTTTTTACCCGAAACTGCTTCGAGGAATTCTTTTAAGTTTAAACCAGCGCGCTGTAAAGCTGAACCGATCGATTCCAAACGAATGAGATCTGACATGAGGTCTTTCAATTTTTCTTGAGGAAATTCCACTCGAGACTTGCCACCCTTCAAGCGGAATAGATGAACACCATCCATGCCTTCTTGCAAAAGGAAACGGGTCATATCCGCTTCGGCTTGAAGATACATTTCTTTTTTGCCGCGCTTCACTTTATACAAAGGCGGTTGAGCGATATAGATGTAGCCGTTTTCTAAGAGAGGCTTCATTTGACGATAGAAGAAAGTTAAAAGCAGTGTGCGAATATGAGAACCGTCCACGTCCGCATCCGTCATGATGATGATGCGGTGGTAGCGGGCTTTTTCGACCTTAAAGTCATCTTCACCGATACCCGTACCCATGGCGGTAATAAGAGTACGAATTTCATCATTGTTCAAAATTTTATCGATGCGGGCGCGTTCCACGTTAAGTACCTTACCCTTGAGGGGCAAAATGGCCTGGAATTTACGATTTCTTCCCTGTTTGGCCGAACCACCGGCCGAATCACCCTCGACAAGATAAATTTCGCTTTTTGACGGATCTTCTTCTTGGCAGTCAGCCAATTTGCCGGGGAGAGCTGAAATTTCAAGAGCTCCCTTACGGCGCGTTAGATCACGGGCTTTGCGGGCGGCTTCTCGGGCTTTAGCCGATAATAAACACTTATTAACAATGCGACGGGCAACTGTTGGATTCTGCTCAAAAAATGTCCCCAAACCATCGTTACAAGCTTGGCGTGTAATACCTTCTACTTCCCCGTTACCTAACTTAGTTTTCGTTTGTCCTTCAAATTGTGGATCTGGAACTTTGACAGAGACAACCGCCGTTAACCCTTCGCGTACATCATCGCCGGAGATAGGAGGATCGGAATCTTTTAGGAGCGAATTTTTTTTCGCGTACTCGTTAATAGTTCGAGTTAAAGCCGAGCGGAAACCCTGTAAGTGAGTACCGCCTTCGATGGTATTAATGTTATTAACGAACGAGAAAACATTTTCAGCGTAAGAGTCGTTGTACTGAATCGAAACTTCGACCACAACATTATCTTTTTCCTTTTCGAAATAGAGCGGAGTAGCGAACAACAGTTCTTTGTTTTCGTTGAGGGCTTTAACGAACTGAATAATACCGCCGTTAAATTGAAAAATGGCTTCTTTGCCCTTCCCTCTTTCATCAAGCAGCTTAATGTAAATACCTTTGTTCAGAAACGCCAACTCGCGCAAACGATTCGCAAGAATATCGAAGGAATAAACCAGCTCACTAAAAATTTCTTTATCCGGAAGGAATGTAACTTTCGTGCCAGTTTTTTTAGCTTCACCCGTGGGCTTCACTTTTCCTTGTGGAACACCCCGTTTGTAAGACTGCTGCCAGATCTTGCCTTCGCGGCGAACTTCAACTTCTAGCCACTCCGAAAGTGCGTTAACGACAGAAGCGCCCACGCCATGCAAACCACCCGAAACTTTATAGGTAGTATGGTCAAACTTACCGCCCGCATGCAGTTTGGTCATGACCACATCGAGGGTCGACATCTTTTGGGTGGGATGCATATCGACCGGAATACCGCGGCCATTGTCCGAAACGGAAATAGAGTTATCAGAATGAATAGTAACTTCGATGGAATCGCAATGACCTGCCAAAGCTTCGTCGATAGAGTTGTCGACAATTTCATAAACCAAGTGATGTAACCCAGCGCTAGAGGTAGAACCGATATACATGGCCGGCCGTTTGCGAACCGCCTCAAGACCTTCCAAAACTTGAATGTTCCCGCCGGAATATTCACCCGCCATCTTTGTTGTTTTTTCAGGGACTCTCATCGGCTCTTCTTTAGCAGCCACCTTTTTGGGGGTCTCGGCTTTCACTTTTTTAGCGGCTTTTTTTGCCATGTCGCTTGATCGTCCTTTGCTTCTAGATTTATGACTGCGTTTTTCTGGTCAACATTAAATTTAGTGTTTTAATGCCAATTTCCGGCAGCTCTTTTTGCAACTTGAGCAATATTTCCGCTTTACGGAAGTTCATTTCATTCATCCAGATAGAGTGGTTAAACTCCAGTTGAACGGTTCGGCCTTTAAAATTCACGCCGGTTAAGGCTTTGGAAAATTGCATGCCTAATAATTCCCTGCACTTTTTTTCCACTTTAAACTTTTCGAAATCACCCTTCACACCGAGCGTTTGAAGGGCACCTTCCAAAAGTGAACTGACTTCAACCAATCCCCCTACAGGTTTCTTTTTACGGCGACGCGGCATACCAACCTTCCCTACAGATATTAAAGAAGTTGGTATAGTGCCGATTTCCACAACAGCGTTATGGAAAATTGATACATATCAACCCTTTACCTTGTTTTTAAAAAGGCCTTCGACGATTTTTCATCTAGCCCTACCTCAAATAAAGACTTCGCGTTAAACTGCCGCCGAAAGTTTCGCCGGTCCTTCTTGCATCATACGGACTTGTCCAACTTCCACTTTGAAGATCCGAGCCTTACTGGATGCCGCCGCAAAATCCGCTGCCGCCGTTCCTGTTAAAAAGGCCTGACCTCCCTGCTGTAAACGATTCAGAAAAAACGCTTGTCTCTTTTCGTCTAATTCAGCCATCACATCATCAAAGAGTACTAATGGCGCGGTGTGGCATCCCTCTGCTAAAATTGACAATTGCGCCAGCTTGAGCGCCAAAGCACCCGTTCGCTGTTGACCCTGACTTCCAAACTTGCGAAGCATTTGTCCGTTCACCCACAAACCCAGATCATCCCGATGCGGACCAACAACCGAAATACCCCTTGCTATTTCTTCTCGCCGGCCTTTAGTTAAAGCGGCCAGCATTTTTTCTCGTAAAGACCCTTCAGCACCATCCACTTGAAAAGAGGGCTCGTATCGTACCTCAAACTTTTCTGCGCCACCTGTTAAGTCATTTAAAGCTTCGCCCGCGCACCGGGACAATTTTCCCGAAATTTCAAACCGCCGCTGCATAATCGCCGCACCATATTCAGCAAGGGGTAAATCCCAAATGGCTAATTGGCTTTCTAAGTTTGACACCCTCTGACGCAAAAGCGAATTGCGCTGTTTGAGCGTTCGGTCATATTGCTGCAAGTACGCCAAATACCCAACATCCATTTGAAACATCATCGTATCTAAATAACGCCGCCGTAATGACGGACCGCCTTTGACTAAAAACAAATCGTCTGGCGAAAACACCACTGCCGGCAAGCGCCCTAAAAGGGAAGAAAGCTTCTTTTGCTTTTTGCCGTTCACCAACAAAGTCTTTGGTTTACTTTTTCGCATCTCTAGGCGAATTTGCTCTTGGCCTTCTTCGCGTTGTAATACACTTTCAATCGCAGCCGCTTCTTCACCAAACTGAATCATTTCATCATCAACTGCCGCCCGAAACGACCGAGTGGTCGATAAACAATAAATGGCTTCTAAAACATTAGTCTTTCCCTGTGCATTCGACCCTAAAAGCAAATTCAATTGAGGATGAAACTCCACCTCCGTAGACTGGTAATTTCGAAAGTGGGAAAGCCGTAACGAACAAACATGCACTCATCAACCTCGCGGTATAAATCATTCAAAACAACAAACAGGAACAATGAGCTAGGGAAGAGGCTTTTCAGCCATAAAACTTGTTACAAACGCTTTTTCAGCAACTTTCGCTTTACCTAAACCAGTTAAAAATAGTTCAACAATGAAGCCTTATTATAAACTTCAGAAACAAGAAATACATGGTAAATGTGTTGTTTTTTATAGCGTTTTTAAGGGGGCTGTTTTTAAATTGCACAATAAATTAAACAATTTTATCAATTTTTTGGGTTCACTAAATTTCAAATTGCGGTAAATGTTCCACATGGAACATTAAAAAAAACAGAAGATTTTTATAATTACTAAAAAATTTTGAATACAAATAAAAACTGAAAGAATAAAATTTATAAAAAGCGTTGATAAAGATTAAAGCGGTTGCTTGGATGGTTGACCAATGGCGCGAGGGTAAATATCGGATGTTGGCGCTTTTTTTTGAATGATCACATAATAGCGTTTCTGCGTTGTGCCGGGCAAAAAGTAATCCACAGTTTTAATAATTTTAGCATTGAGTATTTGAAGGGCTTTTTCGGCTTCGTTTAAGCGAGAAACTTGATCTTCGGTCATCCAATTCACAAGATATCCACCGGTCTTGAGTAGGGGAATAGCATATTCCAAAAGCACTCGAAGATCAGCAACCGCTCTAGCCACAATGCCATCGTATTGCTCACGGTAACCGTGATCCCGACCCGCTTCTTCGGCCCGACCTGTGAGGGTTTTGGCTTTCATGCCAGCGGTCTGGAGACATTCTTCGAGCGCTTTTGTCTTTTTACCGACAGAATCAAGCAAATCTACCTCCATCTGGGGAAAAGCTGCTATCAGAACTACCCCAGGAAACCCACAACCGGTTCCCATATCCATCCAACGACTGGAATTAGTCACCAATGGCTTCAACAGGGGCAACGCAAAAGCTGAATCAAGAATGTGAAAAGTAAGAACCTGATTGTCCTCCACCCAACGGGTAAGATTAAGACTTTCGTTAATGTGGAGCATCTTTTGAGTGAATAGCGTTAAGGCAGTGACTGCCTGTGGAGTAAAAAATAACGAAAGGTCTTTCGAATCTAGAGTTTCTTGAACCTTGGCTGATGTCAGACTCAATCTTGACCTTCCGGTATAGAGAAAGCGGCTTCAGCCTGCTCTTTAGAACGCCGACTAATGGCCATTAAAAGCACAGATAAATCGCCCCAGGAGACTCCCTGAATCCGAGCAGCCTGTCCAAAAGTTTCAGGTTTAATGCGATTGAGTTTTTCCCGTGCTTCCCGGGAGAAATTGACAATTTCTAAATAGGGAAAGTCCCGCGGGATTGGCAGGGTTTCATTACGGACTTGGCGTTGTATTTCTTGTCTTTGTTTGTTCAAATAACCTTCATACTTAATTTCTACTTCGATTTGAAATGCAATTTCGGGCTCAAACAACAGGTCTTCGGGTAAAAATGGTCTCAACCCCTCATAAGTCACAGAAGGGCGGCGCATAGCTTCATCCAATTTAAGAGAACGGTCCTTAGCCGCTAACTGTAAAACCTCGTTAGGTGCCGCCTCTGAGGGCAAAACCTGAGTTCGAAACCCTTTAAGACCTCTTTCAAGCTTAGCTTTTTTATCTATGAGGTTTTCACGGGCTTCAGCAGAGATTAAACCAAGTTGATAACCCTTTTCCATCAAACGCAGGTCAGCGTTATCTGGACGCAAAAGCAGTCGATACTCGGCTTTCGAGGTAAACAAACGATAGGGTTCATCCGTACCCTTGGTTACCAAATCATCCACCAGAACTCCCATATATGCTTCCGAGCGGGAAAGAATAAAAACTGGTTGATCTTTTACGGCTAAAGCGGCGTTAATCCCCGCCAATAAGCCCTGGGCAGCCGCCTCTTCATAACCGGAAGTTCCATTAATTTGGCCAGCCAGAAAAAGATTTTTTACCAAATGGCTTTCTAGTGAGTGAGAAACCTGAGTAGGTGGCACAAAGTCGTATTCTACCGCATAGCCAGGTCGCACAATTTCGGCGCGTTCCAAACCAGGAATAGTGTTTAAGAAAGCATATTGGACATCTAAAGGGAGGGAAGTAGATAGCCCATTGAGATAGAACTCATGGGTCGATAACCCTTCCGGTTCCAAAAAGATTTGATGGCGGTCTTTATCAGGGAACTTCACGATCTTATCTTCAATTGAAGGGCAGTAACGAGGGCCAATTCCTTTAATGACACCCGAATAGAGGGGTGAACGAGACATATTGTCTTTAATCGCCTGATGCGTTTGGTCATTCGTATAGGTGATGTAGCAAGCCACCTGCGGTTGGAGAGGGAACTGCTTGGTAAAGTGGGAAAAAGGGACCGGATCTGCATCGCCATGTTGGGCTTCAGTCTTCGAAAAATCGATCGAAGCTCGATGCACCCGGGGGTTTGTTCCCGTTTTAAGGCGCCCTACTTGAAACCCTAATTCAGCCAGGTGGTTTGACAAACCCTTTGCTGATAAGTCGCCATTGCGACCACCCTCAATTTTAGTTTCACCGATGTGCATAAGACCATTCAGAAAAGTTCCTGTCGTAATAACAACGGCTTTCGCTTTAATCTCTTCGCCGTATTGTGTAATGATTCCCTTTACCACACCACTTTCAATAACTAATTGTTGAACCATCGCTTGACGCACCGTTAACCCCGGTTGACCTGTAACAACTTGCTTCATCCGTTGATTGTAGAGTTCTTTGTCACATTGAGCGCGAAAACCCCATACAGCCGGACCTTGTGTGCGATTAAGAATGCGGGATTGAATGGAAGTAGCATCAGTGGCCTTCGCCATCTCGCCGCCCAAAGCATCAATCTCGCGGACCAAGTGACCCTTGGCCAATCCGCCCACCGCCGGATTGCAACTCATCTTGGCAATCGTATCCGGATTCATCGTCAACAAAGCTGTCTCTAGCCCCATGCGGGCACAGGCTAACGCGGCTTCACAGCCGGCGTGTCCCGCTCCCACAATGATCACGTCATAAGATGAAGAAACAAATGCCACAGTAAACCTCGAAGTAAAAACTTGGATCGTGGTTATAACACAAGAAATCAGTTCTCACAACTCGATGTCTTTTTTCAAATGGAATCAAAGTACCCACTAAAAATTCTCACGGCTAATTTGTTCCACGTGGAACAAGGAAGTTTAAAAAGTCCCTTTTTACAGGAATTTAATGTCTTTGATTTGATCAACGCTAAAACAATCTTTACTTGGATCACACTTAAGTCATAAGACATTTTTTATTCATAATTAAAATGGCCGAAACAATTTCAAAAATAGAGGTTAGTAATTAAAGCAAAAGCTAAAAAAACTAGTGTTTTATTTAAGGTTTGAGGAAATGATTTTGAATTTTATTGAGAGAGAGAATAGGCTCAATTTACGGCTATTTACCAACACAAAACTTGTTAAAAATGGCTTCAAAAGCTCTGGCAGGAAGATCACGGCCTCGAATGTGTCCAATAGCTAAAGCCGCCGTTTTGAGTTCCTCTGCCCAAAGCTCAAAAGGCTGTCGAGTTTTCATTAAGGTTTGCAGATTATTTAAAGCGGTTAAAGCTTTTTCAACTTCTTGTTGGTGACGGGCAGAGGTTAAAACCACGTCTTCTCCACCCAAAGGAGTTTGAATAAAACTCTCTACTGCACCAAAAACTTGAAATAACCCTTCCTGCGTAGTGCATGAAAAACCCAGACATTTTTCCGCAGGCAATTGGGAGAATTTTTTCCAAGGCT
>Ga0302277_1000662_pt1 | contig 26013 bp, 27 predicted proteins | sample III_Bog_N3_1_FD_198759 | JGI IMG/M metagenome (GOLD analysis project Ga0302277, IMG submission 198759) | Peat permafrost microbial communities from Stordalen Mire near Abisko, Sweden - III_Bog_N3_1 | ecosystem: Environmental > Terrestrial > Soil > Wetlands > Peat | place: Sweden: Abisko... | reverse complement strand
GGCCCCTTCATCGTCCTTTACTCCGAAGCGCGCACTGATGAGACTGTCTGGCAGTTCGATCGTTTCTTTCACTCCGAGACCGACCGCGTGCGCCGTCACGTCTGGAAAGAGTCCAGCTTTCTGTCCGAGCAGGGAGTTGACGCCATCAGCGGCAACCACAATGTCGGCGCGCATCTCGTCGTCCCCTGAGCGTATGCCGACAATCTTTCCGTTCTCTTCGATCAACTCGTCTACCAGAACTCCGCTGGCAACCGTCGCACCGTGCGATTCAACTTCTCCGGCGAACCACTCGTCCAGTTCTGCGCGCACGACCGAGTAAGACTGCGGAACCTCTTCGCCGAATCCCGGATTGAAATAGTCGACTGTAGTGGCGCCACGCTCGTTCAAAAGCATGATCTGCTCACGAATGATTTTTCGTTGCAGGGGCGCCCTCTTGTACATACCGGGCTCCAGCAACTCAAGTGCGTAGGTGTACAGCCGGCCACCTGACACGTTCTTGTTCCCTGCAGCATTCCCTCGCTCAAGCAGTAGAACGTTCTTGCCCTGTTTCGCCAAGGTATAGGCGCATGCCGAGCCAGCTGGCCCGGCACCCACCACGATTGCGTCAAACTTGTCTTCAGCCATAGTGTGTTCGCTACTTTCCCAGTGCGGCCGTCAGCAGCGGCAACACTTCATACAGGTCGCCAACAATTCCGTAATCAGCTGCCTCAAAGATCGGGGCGCGCTCGTCATTGTTTATCGCGACAATTACCTTGGACTCGCGGCAGCCAACCATGTGCTGAACCTGTCCCGACAGTCCAACAGCGAGGTATAGGTCCGGCTTCACCGTCTGTCCGCTGATTCCGATATAGCGCTCGATGGGTAACCAGTGTTCGTCTTCGGCGACGCCGCGCGTACATGCCAGCTCCGCCTTCAATGCAGCGGCGAGATCCTCGGCGAGCTTTAGATCCTCTTTCTTGCGGAAGCCGCGACCAACGGAGACCAGCTTGCTCGCTGCGTTGATATTCACCCCGGCCGTGCCTGTCGGTGTAACCACACCCAACGTAATCCTCGACTCCCCGTCAACTGTCACGACTTCAACCGTGCCTGCGGTTGCAGCCGCTGGAGGAGCGAGGAAGGTGCGTGCCCGAACGGTTGCGACTGCTGGAAAGACAACCTCTTCTTCGCACGTTGCGAGACCAGCATAGAGAACACGCGTGGCCAGAAGCTTCCCGCCCTCAATCTTCAACGTCTTGGCATCCGTGACCATCCCGGCGTTAAGCTTTGCCGCGACATACGCCGCGATGCCCTTTCCGCGAAGGGTTCCTCCAACGAGAAGGACACTACCCTGCGATTTACTTACTTGTGTGTAAATTGCTTCAGCCAGCCCATCCACCCACTTGCTTGCTGACTGAAGTACCACGACTTTGTCGGCACCTAGAGCCGCCAAATCCTTAGCGTCCGACTCGCTGGGCGCAAGCGCAATAATCGGTTGAGTGAGTGACTTCTTTAACTCCAGTGCGGGCGTAAGCAACTGCTTACCTAATGCACTGTCTTCCGAGAATATGAATATTGCTGCCATATCTTTCGCGCTCCTAACAAAGGCCTTCCGAGGCCAGACTGGTCTTCAGCTTGGCAACGTTGTCGGCCGCGCTGGATTCCTTGTAGATCACGTTCTTGCGCTGCATCACGAAGCCCTTTACCGACTTGCGCACGGCCTTGGGCTGAAGATCTTCGGGCTTCAATCCGAGGTCGGCGATCTTGATCTCTTCGTTCGGCTTCTTGGACGCACCCAGAACTTGCTTCAGGCTCGGGATGCGAGGCTTGTTGATCTCACTCAGAACACTGATTACAACCGAGCCTTTTACGCTTACATCTTCCTGGCAGTCTTCAAGCTTCCGGGTCGCTTTCACGGTGTCGCCCTCGACGCTCAGCTTGTTGGCAAAGGTCACGCAAGGTAGTCCGAGGAGGGCAGCAATCCGTGACGCGGTCTGTTGGTTGAATTGATCAGAGCTGCCCTCACCCAAAAGGATAAGGTCATACTGGCCCAGCTTGCGGATAGCGGCTGCAAGAACGTTGGCCGTGACACTGGCGTCAGCATTTTCGGCAGAGGCGTCAGCGACCCAGTAGACTTTTCCAGGGCCGCGAGAAAGAGCATCTTTGAGTGATTGTTTTACGGTAGCGGTGCCGTAGGTGAGAGCATCTACGGCACCTCCGTCCTTCTCGACGAGCAGCGCAGCTTCTTCGATCGCGTTGCGGTCAAAGTCGCTGATCTTGCCCTTGGCCCGGCTGGAATCCAGGCTCAGGTCCTCAGACTTGATCTTGATATCCTGCTCGTCGAGTGTCCACTTGTAACAAACCAAACATTTCGGCATAACAAATTGCTCCTGCAATGGTTACGCGATACTCGCTGCAATCAGTTTTTCCGGGAAATCTCCCGGAGCGTCCAAGAGGTTGGTGCCTGCAATGTCGCGGAACAGGCGCGGAAGTGGCATGGTCTCGCTATAGCCGAAGCCACCTTCGACCTGGCAGGTATCAATCAGCATCTTGGAGCCAAGGCGAGCCAGGAAAGACTTGATCATCGCTGCTTCAACTTCAAAGGGCTTGCCTTCTTCAATCAGCAGTGCTGCATTGCGCAGACCGAGGCGTGCGAGGTGGCAATCGGTTGCCACTTCCGCGAGCAGAGTCTGAATCGCCTGCAGAGTTGCCACTGGCTTGCCGAACTGAACACGCTGCTTGGCATAAGCCGCTGCATGTTCCACGGCAGCCTGACCGATGCCGACCGTTTGCGCTGCTTCCGCCACGGAAGCGACCGCAAGCGCTGTAGCCGAAATGGCTACGCCCCCGTTGACCGCACCGAGCAGAGCTGTCTCAGGAAGCACAACGTTCTCAAAGGTGATGTCCGAGACCGGACAGCCCTTCAACCCCATCGTCTCCAGCTTTTCGCCAACCTTTACTCCGATGGCATCGGACTTCACCAGAAAAGCGGTGAGGGCTTTCGCTCCCAACGCCGGATCAGTGGTGGCGAGGACCACGTACACGCCAGCTTCTCCTGCGTTACGCACAAAGGCCTTTTTTCCGTTGAGAACGTAACCGACATCCTGCTTCTTAGCGACCAGCGCATCGGGTCCAACTCCGGGCGTTGGGCCGTGCTCATAGATTGCAAAGCCGCCGAGGATCTCTCCCTTAGCCATTCCAGGCAAATACTGCTTCTTCTGATCGGCTGTACCCCACTTCTGGATCGCATAGGCGGCGATCGTATGGTTGTTCACGATGGAAGCCACTGCTGCTGAGTAACGCGACAGATCCTCAATCACCTCCACATAGCTCACAAAGCCAGCCGCCGCGCCGCCGACATCTTCAGGAAGCAGTAATCCAAGGAAGTCATGTTTTGCCAATGCCTGCACAACCTTCTTGGGAAATTCACCCTTCGCGTCCAGTTCAACTGCAATGGGTTCGAGGTACTCTTTGCCAAAGTCGCGGGCGCTTTGCCCGATGAGCCGTTGTTCTTCTGTCAATTCGAAGTTCATTTACTTACCTGCTTTCTGTGCAGTGCTCGGAGCTGGGGCATGCGGATGAGCTAACACCGCGCGCGAAATCACAAGCCGCTGAATTTGGTTGGTACCTTCGAAGATCTGCATAATCTTGGAGTCACGCATGTACTTGCCAAGATCGGAGGTGTATCCGGCGGAGCCCATCAGGCTGACCGCAGTCGCGGAAACCTGCATGGCAACGTCGGAGCAGAAGGTCTTGCAGATGGCGGATTCCTTGGAGTACGGAACGCCTTCATCGCGGAGCCGCATCGCCTGGTGCAGGCAATCGCGTGCAGCCTCTACCATGATCTGCATTTCGGCCAGTTTGAATTGCAATGTCTGTCCAGGAAAGGGCTTGCCCGGGAAGCGCGTATGCACGTGTGCAACGCATGTATCCAGGGCGCGCTGTGCAACTCCGACGCTGAGGGCGGCGATTGCCGGACGCGCCATGTCAAGCGTCATCATCGCGATCTTCATTCCCTCGCCTTCCTTCCCAAGAAGGTTGGTAACAGGGACGTGAACATCTTTCAGAAGCAGTTCGACGGTGTTGGAGGCGCGGATACCAAGCTTGTGATCTGTTGTTCCGATTGTGAAACCAGGAACCCCACGATCGACGATAAATGCGCTGATTCCCTTCACGCCCGCTGCTGGATCAGTGTTGGCAAAGATGACGTACACGGTGGCAAAGCCGCCGTTCGTGATCCAACACTTGGTGCCGTTCAGGATGTACTCGTTGCCTTTCTTCACTGCCGTCGCAGTTCCGGCTGCCGCATCGGAGCCGGCACCGGGCTCGGTCAGGCCGAATGACCCGATTTGAGCGTTGAGCATTGGCTTGAAGTAGCGGCGCTTCTGCTCATCAGTGCCAGCGATGAGCACAGAGTCCATACTCAGTATGCTGGCGGCGAGCGTCGTGCCCATGCCCGCGCAACCGTAGCCCCACTCCTCCAAAACAAGTGACTGGGTCAGGGCGTCGTAGTTAAGGCCGCCATACTCTTTCGGAACCGCCATGGCGAAGATGTTGCTTGCCTTGGACGCTTCCAGCAGAACTGTTGGAAACTCTCCGGACTTGTCGTACTTAGCGGCGATCGGAATGATGTTCTTGGCGACGAAATCTTTTGCCGTCTGTTGAATTACCTTTTGTTCAGGACTCAAAATACTCATGGTCTTTAACCTTTCCTCGTTTATACGGTGGTGAGTTCAGGGGCAGCGACGGCTGCCTTCGTTCTTTTTGACTCGAGAATCTTGCGCAGTCCGCCCCACTTAGGTTGGAAGAGCCCGGCATCCATCGGCTTGAGATCTGGAGAGATCCGCGGAACAAAGCCCATGTGGGCGAGGATGTCTTCTTTCAGACGGACGCCCGGTGCTATCTCGGTCAGAGTAACGACGCCATCCTGCAGTTCGAAGACAGCGCGCTCGGTGATGAACAACACAGGTTGCTTGGTAGAGGTTGCGTAGGCGCCGCTGAAGCTCACCTGCTCAACTTCCTTCACGTACTTCTGGCCCTTGCCTTCTTGCTTGATAATCAGTTTGCCGCCTTCCACCGCGACCTTGAGACCGCCCGCGGTGAACGTGCCGCAATACACAACTTTCTTGGCGTTCTGGGTTATGTTGATAAAGCCGCCGCAGCCTACGCAGCGTCCGTGGAACTTGCTGACGTTTACGTTGCCATGGGGATCGACTTCCGCCGCGCCCAGAAAAGCCAGGTCAAGACCACCGCCGTCATACCAGTCGAATTGCACTTGCTGCTCAACATAGGCGAGCGCGTTGTAGGACATGCCGAAATCATGGCCACTCGCCGGGATGCCGCCGATGGCGCCAATCTCGGTAGTGAGCGTAAGTTGATCGGCAACGCCTTCCAAGCCGGCCACGGCTGCCACACCCTCCGGCATGCCAATACCGAGATTCACGCAGGAGCCGGGAGTCAATTCCATGGCGGCGCGGCGGGCGATGATCAGGCGTTCGTCCAGCTTCATTTCAGGAAGGTCATTGACCGGAACGCGAATCTCACCCGAAAAAGCCGGGTTGAATTGCGTGCCTGCAGACTGCCAATGGTCCTGTGGCAATGCCACAACAATGTAGTCAATCAGCACACCCGGAACGCGAACCCGCTTTGGATTAAGCGTACCGGTCTGTGCAACATACTCGACCTCGGCAATAACAATACCGCCGCTGTTCTTTGCCGCCTGAGCCAAGGGTAGGCACTCCAGCAACGCACCCTCATCGCTTACCGTAAGGTTGCCGAACTCGTCGGAAGTAGTGCCGCGTATGATCGCGACATCCACCTTGAAACTGGGGTAAAGCAGCCACTCCTCGCCTTCGAGTTGAATGACCTTGACGATTTCCTCCGTGGTGGCCTTATTTACCTTCCCGCCTTCCACCCTCGGATCTACAAACGTACTAAGTCCAATCTTGGTGATAACACCAGGACGGTGCCCGGCAATCTCGCGCCATAGCTGGGCGATTGTGCCTTGCGGAAGGTTGTAGCCTTCGCAACCGCCTTCGATGATCATCTTGGCCATTGCGGGAGCCAACCCTGTGTGTCCGCCAATCCAGCGCTTAATCATTCCGGGATGAGCAAAGTGTGACGTCCCTTTCGTAGCCCAGTCGCCGATGCCGGAAGCGTGCACAAGCGTAAGACCGGCGGGATGGCCGATCTCTAGGAATCTCTTTTCGATTGCAACGGCGATTGTCTCTGGCCAGCCTGCCATGGCAAGTGCACTGGCACCCACCGTAGCTCCGTCTTTAATGAGTGCTACTACGTCATCGACCTTTATAACCTTTGACATGTGTGACTCCTTGGAACAATCCGGTTTCTCCAGCCGAACTATCGCACCAATAAAAATTGAAGACTGTGCTAAATTGCACAGTGAGCAAAGGGGGCAGAGGTGTAGTTCACCGTGAAATCGCCGGAGAACTACCGCGCCTCCCCGAGCAAACGCTAGCCGCATCAGCCAGATGGGAAAGCGATGCGTGAGTTTTCGCCAGGCCCCTTCACGGTGACCTTGCCAATGTGGGCGCACATTATCTGCACGTCAGCCACCAAAGTGCCAGGTCAGCAACACATTCCAGAGCAGCCTGGTGCCGAGCTAAGTCTGACGCGACCGAGCACTGCCTTCAAGAGCCGTCGCGTCCAACGCGATGAGTAATTCGTCTGCAAGAGACTCAGCGCTTACGCTGTTCCGAAGGACCACAAAGCCCGCTCACAGATAGGAGCGGAGTTGCTGAACTTACTCGGGCATCTCGTTGTCTGCTGTCTCATGCACTTCAGTTTTTTCCCAGCTGGAGTCCGGGTTATATGCCTTCATGAACTTGTCAGCAACATCCGTCTTCGAACCGAGATCTTTCTGCATGACCACGCCACCTTCGTCGACGATGAACGTCATCACGCCGGACGATCTGTATTCGGCAGGATAGGCCAGGAAGGCAAATCCTCCGGTCATTTTGCCGTTCACTATGTACTCTTTAGCACCGCCGGGAGCGTTCTTGCCCTGGCGGGTGATGAGTTCGAAATAGTAGCCGCGGAAGGGCATTGCGGTTTGACCAGTGTCGTGGCCCTTTGCCGCCGCCGCTGCTACCAGCGGTCCGACGGGGCTCTGAGGCTCAAATCCGGTGGAGTTCCAGAAGAGGCCGTTATGTTGACCCTCATCGGAGAAAATCTGTCGGGCGTATTCGCCGTTGTGAATAGAGCGATGTTCCTTTTGGGCTAACACGAGTTCCTGGCAGACCCGAATCGCGGACATTTCGTTCCGGCCGATGCGCCTGAAGAGGATCTCCTGCTTGCCTGCCTCAGTGTCGAAATACCAGACCTTGCCCTTGCTCACCAGGGGAATGGGTGTAGGCCAGTTCTCGCCACCTATATACAGGACGGCAATTTCGGCCGCCTCCCTCACCACGCGGTGCATCTCTTTGTACTTCTGCACGAAGGTGGCCCGGTTTGCGGCGTCCTCGGCCTCGTCTCCAGAGGAGACGATCTGCTTGGCGTCAGGGCCGAGAATCTCGATCATTGTTCTTTCATCGTTTTGCTGGGTCGCTGCCATCAGTGCGTTGCCCGCCTCCTCCGGTGAAGAGAAGGTCTTCTGGCCATGTTGCTGCGCCATGGAGCAGATGGGAAGAAACGCTACTAGTAGAATCGCCAGTACGGAAGGTCCGGGAAGATTGGTCCAACGGGATGTGTTGAGTTTCAGCTTTGCAGGCCACATACGGTGTCTCTCCATTTCAAAATTTGGGAAGCGGTTAGGAACTTAGACGATTCAGCAACTACCTGTGGCCTCCACCGCCGCCGTGAGAGCCACCACCGCCACCGCCGCGCGACGATGCGCCAACACTGGCGCTGCCGCGTGAAGAGAAGCTCCTGGCCTGCGCGCCGTGTCCATAGTTGCTGAACGCACCCGAGCGAGTACCGCTTTGACCGCGGGGTGCGGCATATCCACGCGCAGCTCTCGAGTTACCGTCAAAAGGCCTGCCCGATGCATTGCTGCGATTGCCAACGCCTGCACGAGCGCCTCGGGCATAGCTGCTGCGGTTATAGAACGTGTTGCTCCGCGAGTAGTAGCGGCCGTGGTTATACATCGCGTAGTGATTGTGCCAATCGAATCCCCAATTCCCCCAGCCCCATCCAAAGCCTCCGAAGAAGCCAATGCCGAAGCCGGGCCCCCAAGAGAGATATGGGCCGCCAAACCAGATTCCGGGGTACTGGTACCATCCCGGCCATGCCATCACCGGCCCACCGTAAACCATCCACGGATCGTATGCAGGCACGTAGACAATCTGAGCATCGGCAGGCTGAATGACAATGGATGAATCCTGCTCTGTTACAGTCTGCTGCGCCGTGGATTTCAAGTTGCCGGCACCCTGTGCACGCTGGCGCATTGTCTGTACGGCATCCATCACATCCTGCTGCTGATTGAAGTAAGCATCGCCCAGCGACGAGGTCCAGGAAAGGTTCTTGTCCATATTTCCCAGTACCGACGGGAATGCAGTGAGGGCTTTGACGCTTGGGTCCCAAGCCTGCTGGTTCACGGCCTGGGCCAGAGCATCACCTTTTAGAACGGGATTGGCTTGTACCCACCGTTCCGCCTGGACAATCTGCTCGGGAAATGTGGATGCCGCGAGAGCCTGCGCGACAAGAGAGTCCGGGTACAGCGCAATGGGCGCCACCAATTGCTGCAATTGTTCGGGCGTCATTTGCGCCGATGCAGGCTGGGCGGTTTGCTGTGCTACCACTGGCACAACAGCAAAGAAAAGTGCCAAGAGCGGCGCGAAAATACGCACGCCCATCCGAGGCCATGGGAACCCTGCAAAGTGTCCAGCTGTGTTCATGTTCATGCATCTCCCTGTGAGGTAATCGCGTGGCTTTGCCGCGCGCAATACAGATCACAAGGTAAGCGTTGAGAGATGGCTGGTCTGTTCACAATTGACCACATTCACCGATGACTGCCCACCTACTTTTAACGGCAAATTACTATCGCGTGAAATGAGCAATAGCGAACAGTTTTCCAATCAGGGCACTGTCAAGCTTCAATCTGGGATATAGGTCTGCTGGTTGGCAAGGCACGTTCCAGAGGAGAGCACATGTCAAAAGAAAATTCGGTCGTAGCAATATATGCAACGCATGCAGGTGCTGAGGAAGCTGTAAAGGAGCTTCAGCGCGGCGGAGTTGACATGCATAAGCTGTCGATCGTCGGCAAAGGCTACCACACAGATGAGCAGGTGGTGGGCTACTACAACACTGGCGACAGAATGAAATATTGGGGCACGACCGGTGCATTCTGGGGTGGCTTCTGGGGGCTTCTTTTTGGCTCTGCCGTATTTGTCATTCCTGGGGTGGGTCCGATTTTAGCAGCGGGACCGGTGGTTGCCTGGATCGTGGCGGCCTTGGAAGGTGCGGTAGAGGTTGGAGTGTTGGGCGCTTTGGGCGCGGGTCTTTTCAGCATAGGAATTCCCAAAAACAGCATTGTGAAGTACCAGACAGCGCTCGAGTCGGATCAATTTGTGCTCATCGCTCACGGAACGGCTGCGGAAGTCGCCAAGGCGAGAGACATCATCGGAACCACACATCCTGCACAATGCGCAATTCACCTGCTCGATGCACTGGCAGCATAGCAACCGGCAACTCGCAATCCACGACTGATAGTCGTACCACTGTTTACTTCCCCGGTTCGAGCACTCCCCGATCGCCTTATCGAGGTGCTTTCGGGAGGCTGGACCGGGCCGGTACGCACAGCGCAAATGTCCGCACGTCGGTCAAAACTGTGCACGAGGAGTTAAGTGATGAAGGTTCTTTTCTCTACTGCTTCTTACAATAGTGGATTGTGGCAGCGGCAGCTTCGGCGATAACAGCAACGGCAAAACAGACTTTGGGGTCAATAAGGGCGACATCAACAGCATCGGCGGGATTGGCGGTGGCAACTCTGCAGTTAGATTTTCAAATACACCACCCCAGGCAACCGACGTTACGGTCTCGTTCCTGTCACCGGCCATGGCTGTGGACGGCACTATGCTGTTCACTGCCACAACTAAGGACGCCAACCAAGGGGCACCTCGTTGGACTAGCAGCGAACCAAGCGTGGCGACAATTGACGATAGAGGAGTGGCTACGGGGTGCCGGAACAACGCAGATCACAGCGACGGCAGGCGGAAGGACTAGTCCTCCAGTCGCGTTGACGCTGTGTGACTACCGCCACATTGAGCCTCTGCCACCTGCTGTTACTAGGCGGCGTTGCCGATGCGGGCTGGGAACCAGTTCTTGGATTCATCGGTCGACATACTCTCTAACTCCGAAGCTTCCTTTACGGGAATTCCGCACGCGACCTGCACCCGGACCGCGTTGAAATGATGCCAAACGTCAACAGCCAGTGGCGATACCTTTGTGCTTGGTATCGCAGTGTGCGTCAGAGAAAGCAATTCCCAGGAGGAATTAGCGATGAAAGCGGTCATAGTGCGTGGTTATGGTGATGTAAACCAACTCTTTTACGGATATGTTTCTGATCTTGAACCAGGGCCGGGTGAAGTACTGGTCAAAATGATGGCAACCAGCATCAACCCGATCGATTGGAAGCTCCGGCGCGGAGACCTGAAGAGCCTCATGCCCTTGCAGTTTCCGGCGGTTCTGGGACGCGACCTTGCGGGCGAAGTGGTCGAGCTAGGCGATGGCGTTAAGACCAGAAAGACTGGCGAACGTGTGCTCGGGCTCGTGGATCATGCATATGCCGAATACGTTTTATGCAACCCAGATGATTTGGCACTGATGCCAGCCGGGCTTAGCTTTGAGCAAGCAGCTGCCCTTCCGCTTGTAGTTCTCACTGGGGCTCAACTGATTGAAAAAGGTGTTCGTCCGAGATCCGGAGAAACAGTGTTGATCACCGGAGCATTAGGTGGAGTCGGGCGAACCGCAGTGCATGTCGCGCGCCAGCATGGCGCACACGTAATCGCAGGAGTGCGCTCCTCACAGAAGAAAGATGCCGAAGGTCTCGGGGCCGATCGCATTGTGGCTCTGGATGACGAAGCCGACATTGCCAGCCTCAAAGAGCTTGATGCCGTTGCTGATACCGTCGGACATGAAGTGATCGCTTCACTCATTCCGCACATCAAGAAGAATGGAGTACTGGCAAGCGTTCTTGGCAGGCCTGAAGCAGCCAATGGGCGTGATCTGCGCGTTGAAGAAATCTGGGCACAGCCAGATTCCGCGAGGTTGGAGCAGCTCGCACGCGAAGTTGCCGCCGGTAAATTCTCGATTCCTATCCGAAGAGAATTCAAGCTCTCAGATATTCGATATGCCGACCCAGAGGCCGAAAAAGGCGGGATCGGAAAGATCGTCCTCGTCGCCTAGCTAGGTAGCGCGAACGGAGCACTAGGAATGCAGTTGTTGGAAAGGACTCGTATGCCGAGCCATGGATCTGCCCAGAAAGACGGAGCACATATTTATCTTGTCGGAGGTGGGATTGGCTCGCTCGCCGCCGCCGCTTTCCTTATCAGGGACGGAGATATTCCAGGCAAAAACATTACAATTCTTGAACAACTAGATCGACTCGGTGGAAGTTTGGATGGCGCTGGATCGCCGGAGTCGGGTTATGTCCTTCGTGGCGGGAGGATGATAGAAAGCAAGTATCTCTGCACGTATTCCCTGTTTTCGTCCATTCCAACTTTGGACGGCAACAAGACCGTAACGCAGGAAATCTTCGAGTGGAATGAGGTCATGGAGACCTCCTCGAAGTCCCGCCTCGTCCGCGGCGGACAAAGAATTGACGGTCCGGAGTTTGGCCTGAGCGAAAAGCACATTCTCAACCTGGAACGTGTCGCCGCAGAACCAGAGGCAATGCTTGGCAGGAGCACTATTGCCGACGAGTTCGATGCTTCATTTTTCGAAACAAACTTCTGGCTGATGTGGTGCACGACATTTGCATTCCAGCCCTAGCATAGCGCCGTCGAGTTCAAACGTTATCTGCTGCGGTTTACACACATGGTTGGCGGATTCAACCATCTCCGCGGAATCATGCGTACCGTCTACAACCAGTATGACTCAATGGTCCGTCCGCTCCAGAGGTGGATCGGGGAGTGAGGAGTTCAATTCGAGTTGAACACCCGAGTCACTGATCTCATCCTGCGAGAGGAGTCCAACCGCCCCGGCGAAACAACGCCGTCGGCGGTAGTAAAAGTGCCGAGGATTAAACAGGCGCACGCCGCACTCGAATGTGGAATATATGACGCTGGAGATTGGGCGGGGTGGAATTGAGCTGGGGCAAGTCGTTTCGATGTACGTGGAAGACCGGTTTGTGGATCCAAGTGGCCCTTACGTGCTTGCCACAGAGCTACATGCGATCGGACGGATGAATGGGGTGGGCGCGTACGTGAAGACCGAGGGAGCGTTCTTGACCATTCCTCGAATTCAGACGAGATCAAAATGACAAAAGCGAAAGACCATGGAATACACAGATTCGCGGCGAGGATGGCGATCAGCATGTCAGCACTGTGCGGGAATCCTCAGGGCACCCAATTTCTTGCGCGAATAGGTGCGGCGTCCTTCGGAAGTCGATTGCGTACCATGCGCTCTTCGATCCTGGACACGAATTTTGGTGCCAAGCCCTTTATGACTTGTCGGATACCAGGCCCGAACTCGTGGTAGACGTTGATCCCCACGTCGCTGCCAATCGTTGAACCAACATTGTTGAATGTCGTCGAAGCGGATCGCGACCGAGGAGGACGATTCGCACCTTGGGCAGCGATTGAAGTCAGCACGCCGAGAAAGTACGAAGTGTTCAGCCTCGCCCTTCCGGACCCGTCGCGCGCGATAAAGATGCTCGAAGCTGCATGGGAGGACCGGCCTATAAAGCTACCGCTAGCCGATGGAAGGTAACGCTGTTCGTGCTGGAGGAACTGCGGATACACGTATTTACTAAGAATGACGCTAGGCTCTTTGTGAATAAACTCCATTTGATAGAGGTTGGTCAAACCGGTTTGCGATCCCGGAACGGCTTCTCCCTGTTCTGTTCCGCACAGCACTCCCGCGCCGCCTTTGGCGAAAGCGTGAAACCCCTCTGCTTTAATTGCAGGTTGTATCGAAGACAGAGCATTCGGAAGCGACTTCCACTCGCGCATCTCCGTAGACTGCTCTTCGCGTGGGGCAGAGTCGTGAAATTGTAATCCTCCAAGCAACTCGGATGAAGGAAGTTCCTGGCAAAAGGTCCGACAGCCGGCCAGCAGGAAGAAGGTAATCACCCGGATTGGTGCTTTCCTCTTCACCAAGGCTCCTTCCCGCGTTTCGGGCGCATACGTTACATGCGCACGTGCGCGCTCATGCGTATCAGTTCGGTACGTGCAAGATTAAACTTGGTTAGAACCTGGCGCGAATCGGGCGATTGACGATAGTGGGAACACCACTAAGCACGGAGCAATTCGGTCCCACGTTTTGAAACCTCAGTGTGTTTGTTCTCCTGCCCTGTTGTTCCCATCATGAGGGTTTCGACAGCCGCATTTCCTCTTCGTAGCGACTTACCGAAATCTCCGACGATCCTGTCGATTTCCGATTGGATGAATGCCTTCGCTTCAATGATTGCATTTGGATCGTGTGTGCTCACCATAAATTACCTCACCATAGATGTCTTTCGGGTCGTGCCCGTCTTCCGCTCGGCTGCCGTTGAGTTCAGCGGAGAGAACTTGTACTTGATGTGGGGCAGGCTCCTCATCCGTATCCGTGGAAGCTTCCAGCGTCTTGACATCGGCACTCGCACAATTGAGCCGGTCGTTCTCAGCGACCACCCAGCGCAGGTACGTCAGCGGATGAGGTGGATCTCCCTGTCGCTAGGCCTTATACCGCCCGGGGTACGACGAGACATTTGCCTCTTCAAGGTTGTCCTCTTTCAGCGATGATGAATCGAAAGCGTAACCATCGGCGCAGTCGATGACGTTTGCCAATTGTTAGGCTGAAAGGCCGCGCCGAAGGTAAAGCGCGGCCCTTCTAGCCTTAAACGCCCTTGAATTTCGGAGCGCGTTTTTCGAGGAAGGCACCGGTGCCTTCATTCTTGTCGGCGGTGGCAAAGCAGAGTCCGAAGAGCGCGGCTTCGTGGACCAGGCCCTCGGCCAGAGTCATGTCCATGCCCTGGTTGACGGCCTGGATGGCGTAACGCGCGGCCAGGGGAGCGTTGGCGATGATCTTGTTGGCGAGAGCTTCGGCGCGGGGCAGCAACTCGGCAGCAGCCACCACCTCATTAACGAGGCCGATGCGGAGGGCCTCGTCGGCTTTGATCATGTCGCCGGTGAGGATGAGCTGAAGGGCCCGTCCCTTACCGATGAGGCGCGGCAAACGCTGGGTTCCGCCGTAGCCAGGGATGATTCCGAGCTTGATTTCAGGCTGGCCAAAGCGGGCGTTCTCTGATGCGATGCGGAAGGTGCAGGAGAGGGCAAGCTCATCGCCTCCACCTAGCGCGAAGCCGTTGACGGCGGCGATGACGGGCTTGCCGCAGTTTTCGACCAGCGAGAACAGGGCGTGGCCACGGGCGGATAGAGCGTTGGCTCCGACCGCTCCCAGGGCGGTGAACTCGTTGATATCGGCGCCGGCTACGAAGGCCTTCTCGCCTTCGCCGGTAAGGATGGCGACCCTTACATCTTCGTCATCGCGCACGGCCTGGAAGGCGCGGGTTAGTTCCTGTAGGGTGGGTGCATTGAGAGCGTTGAGCACCTTGGGGCGGGCAATGGTAATGAATGCGACTTGATTTTTCTTGTCATAGCGGATGTTTTCGTACGTGGAAGCAGACATAACTTCGGCTCCCGAAACAGCACACGATAGCGTAGATGCAGGCATGAATAGTAATCCTCCAGCTACACTCTGTCAGCGCCGAAGACCGAAAACTGAGCTAGATTGCACATAACACGGGCGCGAGTCGAAAATGTGGCCATTTCGCCCTGATTCACTTATCGCCCTCGACTACTTGGCTTCGCGTGTGTATTGATACCCGTAATAGGTCTCGTCCGCTTGTGACTTCCGCGTGAAGAAAAAGAGGACCTTCGCCTGCGACTTCATGGAAAAATGTCTAGGGAGCCAGACACCTTCTGCCACGGACATCTTTTCTAATTCGAAGTGTGTACCCGGCTCCACCTGCGCAAGAAAACCTGCAATTGAAACCGGACGTATGACTGAGGCTTCGACTTTCACCCACTGGAATGTCTTTTCGTCGATCCAGAGCGTGCCTTCCATACCCGTTAACACCTTGGCTTCCAAATTAGAAGGGGCATACCCTGGGCGCGGTGTCGCTTTGAGCACGTAAACCATGTAGGGCCCAAGCCTCTGTTCGCCCACCAGCTTGAAGTCAAGCGCCTTTGTCAGTTGCTCCATCAGAAAATGGTCGCGCTTCCGTTCTTCTACGTACTTCGCAATACGCCGCGTCCGTGCCTGCTGCGACTCTCTTTGGCGTTCAGCAATAGCCGCTTCCAGCTTCTGCTGTTCCTGAGTCCGCTGTTCCGGCGACAGCGCCTTGCCGTTCACTGCTAGTAGTTGCTCATAAGGAGAACCGAGGATAACAAGTTCTTTGAAGGTCTTTGTTCCACCTCCTTGTTGCACGTCACGCTCTAAATACTCGTAGTCAGGTGCGGCACTCCAATCCACCGCGTTAGCTGCAACTGAACGTTGGATGATGGCGTCGGCGTTGTATTGGGCGGAGCAGGCGGCAGCCAGCGCTACAATAACAATCACTTGAACCATGCTACTTTTCATTTGGCTCCGTATTTACCGCTCGCGGCGTCGGGCTACGACTTTATCTACGAGCGCTAGTTGGAACTTTCCGTGTGTGGGCAAACCAGCCCAGACGAGGTTCACCCAAGTGCGACGGGACTAGGCTTCGTCGCAACCGCTCTGTGCTTTTGTCCATTCAGGTCGCGATCGTATGAGGACTCCAACGTCGAAGCTGGATACATTTTCCCGCCGACAATTCCTTGCCGGCGCGGCAGTCCGTCCCACAGCTTTCTCCATTGGCAGCGCAGGAAATGTGCGCAGCAACGGATATCGCTTCATCCATCAATGGTTCAATACTGCGTGCTAGCTGGCTATCTTTCGAGCAAGCTCATCTTCCCAATATCCGGCGCGGCCATAGTGCCGATGCAATTTCATTTCATAGTCGCGCGTGATGAGTGCTTCCTTCGTATATTCCGGTCCCAGCTTGATAGTTTCACGGTTGAGGTTGATAAAGACCTTTGACTCTGACCAACTAATTCGTTCAACCCAGCGCGTTGAGATCAGCACCTTCTTGCCAGGCCACCAGTCCCGTGGATCCACAATCAGGTAGCGAATGGTCCATGTCTCATCATCGACCACAAAATCCTCGACGTGACCAATCTCTCCATTCAGTGCCTGAATTGAATGTCCAGATACATCAATCGTGCTACGGAGATGAGGATCATCACTTTCCGTATGGTGGGCGGATGCCAACCATCCACTTTGCACGCTGCCGGGGTTGGCGACGGGACCCCATTGGAACGGGCCGTTCCAGTATGCCGGCCAATCGTAATAGGGATAGCACTGCAACTCGTATTGGCGAGAGACCGGTTTATCGTTATCCAGCGATGGGCTGTTTTCAATCTGTTTTCTGGTAAGGTTCACCGGGATTACCTTGCCGTCCACGTTCACCTCATCTAGCGCATAAGGCGAAATGAGGACCCGACGATCACTGAGCCAGTCGCCTGTATCGGCGACCAAGTATCTAACCGTCCAATTTAGATCGTCAAAGTAAAGCTCTTTCACCTTGCCGATCTCCCCGTCGCGGGCTCCTAGTTTGTAACCGTTTAAGTTTCCGACTTGTCGTAACATACGAAACCTCCGTTTAGCTAACCAAGTGTGTCTGCCGCACCTGAATTAGACAGCTTGGTCCATCAATAAATGATAAGAAGCATTCTTCGTTGTTGGCTGTTCCAAATTGATCACCCTAGCCATGATCGACATCAGGAGCAGTCCGTCTCCTTATGCGGGCGACGTGGCTCGTTACCGGCGTGAGCATCAACTCTCCCGATCCACCATGCCTGATGTGCGCAAGGTCGGCCTGATCTGTATCAATGTGCATCTCCGTTACAAAGCTCGGATCGATCCGAACAACCACGCTGCAGAAAACGAAGTCGTTGTCCATGGAGCGCGCTTCCACATCAACCTGCTCGCCGTTCTCGAGTGCATATTGCTTGGCATCAATCGGATTCGTATGGATGTGCCATCTGGCAGCGATGAGTCCGCCAGTGTGGATAGTGCCTACTGGACCACGCAGTCTTACCACCGGTGTGTTCTGAAGGTCTCCTGATAATCGCGAGGGGACATCAATGCCTAGTTCGTAGCCCTCACTCTCGGCGATCTCGATTTGATTGGCCACGCGACAGGGTCCAAGGATACGGATCTGCTGGAGGTCGCCCTTTGGGCCAGCAACATTGACGGTTTCCTCGGAGGCCCACTGGCCTGTCTGGCTCAGAAGATTGCGGATTGTTAACCGATATCCTTTGCCAAATAGCTGCTCCACTGCTTCTCTCGTGAGATGAACGTGATGCGCGGAAACGGCAATGGGAATCACCGGCAGCTTGTCGAGATCGTGAACAGCCTGCGGTATCTCTCGTCTTATCATTGCGTTACGGCTATTGCCCTCTTACGGATAATCCATTTTGCAGACGAGACCGTGTGAATGTATGCTCAGAGTTCTTGCAGTGTATGGGTTCCTGCTCTGTTCCCAGCACTAGTATCTCGGCGGCTTTATTGCATTTTCGTAGTGATTTCTCGAAGTTCTTGACAATGCTGTCAAGTTCCGCTTCTATGAATGCTTTTGCTTCAGAGTTGAAGGTGTTCACCATCGAATGACCTCGCTATTGACTCGTCTTTTATCCGACCACTTATACCTCTGCTTTTTGCGATGTCCTCAGTTCTAGTCTTCTGGCTTGGCTACACCCCAGTTGGCTTACCAATTTTCTCCTCCACTTTTCGTTCTAGCTCCAACTCCATCCTCATCAATTCATGCCGAGGAGCGAGAATAAGACTGTTCGAAATAGCTAAGTCTTGAGCTCTTTCTTCAGGATCTAAAGTCGGATCGTTCGCGGCTTGTTTTGGGTTTTCACTCGCACTCGGGCTCATCTATTTTCTCCTTTGCAACCACCATCAATCAGATACCAGCGCTGATGCACACAATTGAGAAGACGCCTTTTGGAGTCATCTGAGAGAAACGAAGTTGTACCGCTTACACTATTCCGCAGCGACGCATTGCACCGGTGTGAAAGCGCAGACGGTTGCTGGGAAAGGCACTGGGCCACCTTAGCGCGAGCACGCCATACGCTATGTCTGCTGTGTTATCGGGTCAGTACCGCCGCTGTCAACTACGCCTTTATCGCTTTGCTTTGGCACTCCGGATGAACGCACTGGCATGTTGTCTTTGTGGCGTTCTTTGCATCCGCGCAGGCGTCACTGCAATGCTTCTTCTCGGGGGCAGGTACGCAATGGCAGGCGGGGTGGGCGCATTTTGACGTTGTACTCATGAAATCTCCTTCTGAATCGCGTGTTCATCCTTGTTGAGGATGAGAAGAGGACATGGAACAGAAAACCTGTAGGCCACATCAAGAAAGTGTGTGTACTCCGCTGAGTACATCACTCCCACACGCTAGGAGGAGCGTCACACTCCCTGATGGAGCGGTCTGTCCGTTTTTGCTCACTTCCTGAATATTTGTGGGGAGTTCGTCCAACAGGAGTACTGCCCATTTCTAAGTCATCGCTCGCTCTCCACTGACATTGCTGACTTGAGCAGTACCAACCAGCAATAAAAGAGCGGATCGCAGATCTCTAAGCAGAACAGGAGTCAGTCATGCTAGCGGCGCCTATCGCCGGGTTGATCACGTGACCCAGGTCCAGCAAAGTATGCGGGATTACTGATGGGCGGAGAGTGTGAGAGTTGAAAACAGCAAACAGCAAGTCGAAACAAGCGAGAATCCTTTTGGTGGATGATAACGAGGAGCACCGTGGATTTCAGCCCGTTGCTTGCGGACGTGATGACGATTGCCGATGAATGCGATTCACAACTGAAACAGACGACCAACGGCTTCATAGGGCGGGCGTCGCAAGTCGCAGCGCAGCGCGTGATGTGCCGAGAATTGCCTCCGGCCATTAATCGTGAAGCACGACGCTGACCAGTGAACTGTGAACCTGCATGCCGCCACTGTTGTATTCAATGAAACCCAACTCCCTGAACCGGTTCATGAAGAAGCTAACCCGCGACCGGGTTGTGCCAATCATTTCGGCTAGAGTTTCCTGACTCATTCTAGCGATGAGCGGCATGGGCTTCGACTCCTGGCCAAAGTTGGCCATCAACAGGAGGAGCCGCGCCAAGCGCTTCTCGCTGGAGTTGAACAGGTGATCGACAAGGTCAGATTCCAAGCGAACGTTCCGGGAGAGAAGATAGGCGAGAAAACCTTCCGCAAACTGCGGGGCCCGGTGGAGAAGTGCCACCATTGCCGGCTTGGACACTCGAAGAATTGTGCTGCGCTCAACTGCACTGGCCGAGGACATGCGGAATGGGTGGCCTGCAAGACAGCCCTCACCAAAGAAACTGCCTGCCGGCAGGATGGCTACGACGGCCTCCTTGCCATGCGTGCTCACAACCGCGCGTTTCACTTTGCCGCTCTGGACGAAGAACACTGCATCCGCGGCGTCGCCTTGCGAGAAGACGGACTCATCCGCTTTGTATTCCTGACTGGACTTTCCGACCGATAGATTTGTAAGCAGGTGGCGTGGGTCGAATGAAAGCGGCAGCTGGCTGGATGCTACGGGGTCCGACTTGACCGCACGGGGTGGTACCAGGGACAGGGACGTGGTCGACTTAATAGGAGTCTTCTGCGCTCTCTTATCGCGGACGGCTGCGAGTTTGGTTTGCATCGGAGTCTCCCACTCGGACGGTTCTATCCGGGGGCATTTGCCGAGTGGACTGAGTATATTCCCAAACGAAATCCGCAACCGTGAACATTTAAAGTTGACCTCCCGAATTGAAAAACGCGGATAAGGATCAGACACGAATGCATATACATTTGACCGGCTTGGAGAGGATGAAACAATGGACAAGTTTGCAAGATCATTATTGGCGAAAGTCGCATTCTGGCGCGCTGCGCGTCGTGATTTGGGGCTTCCTCATTTGAGCGTTTTACGAAGACCTCCGTCGCCGGTTCGTCCCATCAGCTCCGCTCTCGACGGGCGACTTATCGTCGCAAGGTGACACAGCGACAAAAGCTTTGCTGAACCAACCAAAAGGCGCGGACCGCATGCCCGCAGCTTAGAGTGCCGGGGAGCACCTTCTGCCACGAATCTTGCGCCGGCTACGCACATCTGAATAGCGTGTGTGAGTCTCGCAATTGCTTTGATGAAGTGAGCATTCTTGCTCAGACGGGCCGAAGCCGACGAAGCTAGCGTAAACAATACCTCGCATACCGGTCAACGTGATCGATGCAGAGATACTGCGCGAGAGCAAAGGAACGAGGAGGAACCGTGAAAAAACTTATATTGTTCGCTGCTTTGTTGAGTTTGACCAGTCTAGGCTGGGCAGAGTCCCAACAGGAAGCAACTGATCGGCTGAATAATGCCGCCACAGTGCTGCACGAGATCATGTCTACTCCGGATAAGGGCATCCCGGAAGAGGTACTGGACCACGCAAAGTGCGTGGCGGTAGTACCGCACATGGTTAAGGGGGGCTTCGTATTTGGCGCGGAGAACGGCAGGGGAGTTGCTACTTGCCGAACAGCCCAGGGATGGAGCGCACCGGCGTTCCTTGCCATCACAGGCGGTAGCTGGGGATTACAGATCGGCGTAGAAGGCGTGGACCTGGTCATGATCATCCAAAATGACAAGGGAATGGAGCGCCTGCTTTCGAGCAAGTTCCAACTTGGAGCTGATGCATCGGCAGCAGCGGGACCGGTGGGACGTCACGCGTCCGCCGACACCGACTGGAAGCTGAATACAGAGATACTGACCTACTCTCGAGCCAAGGGAGCCTTTGCTGGACTCACGTTGTCGGGTGCTTCGATTCGCCGCGACGACGATTCCATGCAGTCTTTTTACGGGCATCATGTCACAACCGAGGCCGTTTTGACTGGAAAGGTGACGGCACCAGCCTCAGCGCACTCGTTCCTGGCCGCAGTCAGGGGAGCCAAAGCGAAGGCGGTAGAGGCTGAAAGGTAGCAATGCCTTTGAAATGCACGTGTGCATGCGAAGAGAACATCATTATTCTTCGGGTGCACACGATGTGGGGCGAGGGTCCATATGCTCTGGATAATTTTCGTGATCATGTTGATCTTGTGACTGCTCGGTTTCAGCCTTCATATCGGCGGCGGCCGGATCCACCTTCTGCTGGTTATCGCAGCTGCGATACTGCTCTTCAATCTGGTGACCAGAAGGCGGAGTGTAGTAAATAAGACGAGGAATCATAGATGACGTCTCAGGAGAGTACATTGCCAACGGAGCCATTGACGCGGCTGAAAGACCGCATGCGGGTTCCTGAAGAAAGACTTCCGTCTTCGTTGCGGCCGGGATCGAACGCGTCGCTCTCCTATGGGATTGCTGTGATCGGAAACCATATTCCGCGACAGTGTGGAATCGCAACCTTCACAACAGACTTATGCAACGCAATTGGCGAAGAGTACAAGAAATCTCAGATTATGGTCGTAGCGGTTAACGACCCAGAATCGCATTTTGAGTATCCCTCACGCGTACGATTTGAACTGCTTGAAGGTGACTCCTCTTCCTATGAAGATGCCGCCGACTTTCTGAATTCCAGCAATGTTGACATGGTTTCTCTGCAGCATGAGTACGGCATCTATGGAGGACCCGCCGGCAGCTTCATATTGCGGCTAATGAGGCGCCTAAAGATGCCTGTGGTGACGACTCTGCACACGGTTCTTAGCGAACCAAACGCCAATCAACGTGTTGTCATGGAAGAGGTTGTCGCATTGTCTGACCGCCTCGTTGTCATGAGCAAGCACTCGTTACAGAGTTTGCAAGAAGTGTTCCATGCTCCAGAGGGAAAGATCGACCTAATTCCTCATGGCGTACCGGACCTGCCGTTTGCGGATCCCAACCTGTACAAGGCGTCCATGGGAGCAGAAGGTAAGACTGTGCTACTCACGTTGGGCCTACTGTCGCCGAACAAGGGGATAGAGCGTGTGATTGAGGCCCTTCCGCACATCGTCGCTGACCATCCGGAAGTTGTCTACGTTGTTGTAGGAGCAACCCATCCGCATATTTGGCAACGAGAGGGCGACAAATACCGGCTTCAATTGCAGTCCCTAGCGAAAACCCTCGGGGTGGAACGAAATGTAATCTTCCACAATCGCTTTGTCCGTCCGGATGAGATGGCCCAATTTGTTGGGTCGGCGGACATCTATATCACCCCTTATCCATACGAGGAGCAAGCAGTATCGGGCACGCTGGCATACGCATTAGGCGCGGGAAAGGCCATCATTTCGACTCCATACTGGCACGCCGCTGAACTGCTGGCCGATGGACGAGGAGTTCTTGTTCCGTTTGAAGATTCGGATGCTATCGCGACGGCGGCGATCAAACTCCTCGACAATGAAATGGCTCGCAAGGCTATGAGCCGACGCGCCTACCTATATGCCCGCGAGATGGTTTGGAACAAGGCCGCAGAGTCTTACATGAGTACGTTCGTGCGTGCTCGTTCGGACCGTATTGCTAGCACTGCGTATCGCGTTCTCGAATCTGAGTACATAGAAAGCATTAAGCCGGTTGTCACACACCACGCGTCACCGGTATCGGTTGACAGAGTGACCCGAGTTTCTGCAGCATAGGCAGTTTTGTCAAAGAAGCATTCACTTCCCAGCTCAGGACAGAATTGTTAGTGTTCGCGTATCGAGGGGGCACTTCATGGATGTTGAAAAGAACATCGCCGATATAGCGTTTCTGGAGGTGCTATACGCGCTTCCCGACATGCGCCCCATAGTGACATCCGGCGAAAGAGCAGCGAGCCTAGTGCCTGATGAATTGAATGGCAGAAACTTTTGGCTCAGTCTTGGGCTGAGTTTGCGGAATCACTTGCATCGGCTATGGACTGTGTGGCACAGCAAACAACGATGAGCCGAAAGCGGTGCTTATTGCAAACGAGATCGCATCGAATGACGTGAAAGGAAAAGATGTTAACGAACGCGAAGTATTTAAAAGACCTGGTAGTCAGCGCTACAGACGGCGAGATTGGGACCGTAGACAATCTCTATTTCGACGACGAAACATGGGCCGTTCGCTATCTCACGGTGGAAACCGGTGGCTGGCTCGGAGGACGGCAAGTCCTCATATCGCCCTTCTCCGTAATTGATACGAACTGGCGAGTCGGGGGCTTGGATGTATCGCTGACGAAACAGCAGGTGGAGGGCAGCCCTGATATCGACACGGACAGGCCAGTTTCCCGGCAGCACGAAGCGGCGTACCTCGGGTATTTCGGGTATCCCTATTATTGGGGCGGTCCTTATATGTGGGGCCCTGCGCTATCCCCGTCGGGAGTGCCAATGATCCCAACAGCTGCTGCGAGCGAGGTGCTGGCCGAAAGGATACAGAAAGAGTCGCCGGATTCTCATCTGCGCAGCGCAGATGCCGTTAAAGGCTATCGGATTGAGGCGGCAGATGGTGAGATCGGCCACGTGGATGGGTTCATTGTGGATAATGAGAACTGGAGTATCCGCTACATGGAGGTCGCAACTCGGAATTGGTGGCCGGGCAAGAAGGTGCTGGTTTCACCTACTTGGATTAAGCACGTAAGTTGGACAGATTCGACGGTATACGTTCGACTCTCACGGGAAGCCATCCAAACAGGTCCGGAGTTCGATGAGTCCGCCCCCATCACTCGGGAATACGAAGACCTGCTCTACAGACATTACGATCAGTCACCATATTGGATACACGAAGTCCAAAGAGAGGCTTCTCGTCACTGAGCGGCGGCGAAGCTGTGCGTGTAGTTAGTGTCGGTCTTGCAATCAGGAGTTTCCAAGCGGGCCAGGACGCGAACCATGAAAAACGACTCGCTGCTGTCGAGGAACTTTGGACCGACGTTCTTCATCTCCGCGATAAATTGTCAGAAGTCGTTCTCTTCTACGACATCCTCTTACCTGGGGAATATGACGCTGTGTACAAGAAGGGCGGGGCGCTGGGTGCCGCGATTTCAACCGTCGATGAAAAATTCATTAATGACGCAATGCGACCCGTTGAGATGTTAGAACGCCAACGTCCCTATCTTGGTGAAACGCTGTGGCTCAGGTTCTTCATCTATCGAGCTTTCTTTGGACGTCTTGCGTTCCTCATCAATGACGGGAAAAGGAGAGACCATATACAGAACTGGAAGGAAGACAGTGGCGTCCGCCAGTTACTCAGCCCCGCCATTTCATCAGAGATGCTGAGTTCCGTACTTGAAACGAAGAATCCAACAACAATAAGGATCGCGATCAACGCTCTTGAAGCCCCAATGCTTGAGGAGATTAGCCTCATTGTTTCAGGGCGGCGTTCAGCGTTCGAGAGCTTTAAAAATGCTAAAGATCTGCAGGCCTCGCTGGCCGAAGTTGTAGAGCAACGAAGGCTTTGATAGACACCGAGATGAGAGCAGCTCTTCCCGCACTCGAAAGCTACTCCCACGACGAGTGGCCAGAATACCGTCCCAACATTCTGGTCGGAACAATGGTGGATCAGGATGGTAACCCAAGGTACTGTTTGAGCAGCGCAACCAGAAAGGACTCGGCGGCAGATGCCCCTATCTTCACACCACCCGCCAACACGGCAGGAGCAGCATTCTTGATCCACGCCATGATCTTTCCACCAATTGAGCCGGTGCCGTCTTCCTGTATGGCGCTCTTTAGCTCATCCAGCGAGGACGTTTGAAGGCCGCTCCCTCGCAGGACTTGGGCAAGATGGCCCCAGTCTCCTTGCGAAATCGACGTTTGATTTATGTTGGCATTAATGATTGCATTCCCCGATGCAATTACGTTCGTGCCACCATAAATGTTAGTGACAACCGTGTGCTCGACTCGTTCATCATCGTCCGACGATAGCTGACTCAAATTGTTCACTCGCCCACCAAGTTCATCTTTCATTTCAAGTGCCATGTTCAATACTCTGGTTCGAATAGTGTCCAGCAATCCAACCAGAGCCCCTTTAGGAATTTCTTGAAAGGCTGATATCAGCGCCATGTCGTTATTCGTGGGAATCTTGTCTTGATAGAACAGCACGAGGTCATTCGGCCACCGAAGGTAAAGCGCCCTTTGCTATGAGCCACGGCGTCTTCGTATGCACTGACAGCTTCGGTCAGGTTAACCTTTGTTGCAAATTGCCGATGCTCGTGGTGTCCTTCAAAACCTCAGCAGCTTCATCGTTGTCCTCGCCGCGGGAGTCTGCCCTATAGTTTCTTCAAACAGCGCGACCGCCTCAGCCAGCATGTACTCAAACATCCAAGAGAATCGAATGGACTAGGCTATCATTATTGCCCACCAGAAGAGCTCGCCTGAAAGCAGCACGCGGAATGGGGCCGATGTGCGCAACCTCGATCTCGGGCATGATGTTGTGACCGTGCGCGCCGTCAGATTTCCACTTGGCTAGTAATTCGAAACCAGAGATAAGATCAGGAGCGACTTGTTCACGGTTGATTTCGATCCAGACCGAAGAACCCCAATCTGTTCGGTAAGGAACGAATGTGGCCCAGGTAGATGAGGGATACTCGTTCGTGTAAGCGTCTGTGTCGAACCCGTTGAAGTCGAAGAGACTGACGCCGCCAAGGGTGCGGACGTAAGGGGAGTGGTCTTTACCTAGACCCGTACAATAACGGTCACCGTCTGGAATGTTTGGCTCGGGTAAGATCGCGCCACCGCTAAGAATAGACTTGAATCTGTCTGGATAGGTGGTGTGCCACAACCCGCCGCAGAGTTCTGGCAAGAGGCGCTTCGTTAATGATGCCAACTTCGCAGCCGATTTACCAAACTGTGCCTCTCGTATTCGCGCCCACCTTATCTCGACGTCATCTTC
>Ga0302277_1000654_pt1 | contig 26215 bp, 20 predicted proteins | sample III_Bog_N3_1_FD_198759 | JGI IMG/M metagenome (GOLD analysis project Ga0302277, IMG submission 198759) | Peat permafrost microbial communities from Stordalen Mire near Abisko, Sweden - III_Bog_N3_1 | ecosystem: Environmental > Terrestrial > Soil > Wetlands > Peat | place: Sweden: Abisko... | reverse complement strand
TCCAAAAAACAGAACATAATTTCAATCTAGTATATGGAGTATGCGACATCTTCGACTGCACCTCGTTTCCTAACTTACTCTTTTTACACAATTATATGATCCCATAATGCATCTATCCGGTCATAAATCTATACTATTCAACGCATTCGGTTTTTTAAATCCTGTTTTGGGCACTACAGATTATTTATGAATAAACTATGGGTATTGCAGATTTTATGCGAGTCTTTCAAATAAATCAAAAAACCCTGATAATCATTTCTGATTATCAGGGTTTTGCCTACTTGTTAATGTTGTCTCACAAGGATTCGAACCTTGACAGGCAGATCCAGAAACTACAGTGCTACCATTACACCATGAGACAATACTTGTTTCCCTTTTTCTAACGTGGGAAAACGCACTATGAAATAAACAGCTTTGATGCCTTCATTATTTATGGTGCAAAATTACTAAAATAATTGAGATTACAAAGCAATTTTGAAAACAAAAAACCGGTTGAATTTCAATTTCGAAATTCAACCGATTACCTTGATTGTTGTCTCACCAAAACACCTTTTTATTTATTCTTACTTTTCTGAAAATATCTGAAACCCTTTATTTATATACTTATAAACAGCGTTTTACAAGTTGTTCCAATAAGGAGAAATAAAGTTAAATAAGAATAAATAAGAAACTATTCTTACCAAAATTCTTACCAAGGTTGCGGGCGTGGTAAGAATTTAATATATTTGCAGTGTGTTTAACCAATCAAATTATTATTATTATGGCAAAAATAAGTTTTTACCTCACCAATCCTAAGACAAAAAACGAAACAAATCTTTTTTGTTTTATCAATTACGGACTTTATAGAATTGACAACGGAGCAAAGAAGTATTTGCCCCTGAAGTATTATACAGATATTGAAATAGTCCCCGATTTATGGAATAAAAAACTAAACAGGGCAAAAGAATCTGACAAGTGGGCGAACCCTGAAACTTTTGATATAAGTATTGAGGCGGTCAAAGAATCAGCTAAAAAGAACTATGATAAAATCAATAAACGAATATCTGATTTTGAAGTAGAAGTAAAAAAGTTAATTGAATTACTTTCTGAAAACGGAAATTTGCCATCTCATGACAAATTACGTAATGAATTAGATAAGAAATTTAAACCTACAAAAGAAATAACCGCAACCGATCCGAACGAAACCCCTAAAGATTTATTTCCGTTTATTGACCACCTTATTAAAACATCGCCAAATAAACATTCTACTATAAAAAGTTTTATGGTTGTACGAAAGAATTTGCAGGACTACCAAAAGGCAAAAAAAAAGGATTTAAACTTTAATAGTATTGATATTGATTTTTACAATTCGTTTATCGACTTCCTGACTAAACCAACGAAATCAAAAACAAAAACAGGGAAACCCATTACAAAGGCGGGATTATCAAAGAACACCATCGGCACACGAATAAAGATACTCAAAACCTTTATAAACGAGGCAAACGATAGAGGTATACTCGTACTACCTGACTACAAAAAGAAATCATTCAAAGTACTTAAAGAAGAAACAAACTCAATCTATCTGACTGAATCGGAATTAATGCAAATTTACCACATTGAAACATCGCCCGGGAGTTTAGATATTTTGAGAAAAGAATTTAATGCCGATAAATTACCCGAGTATTTGGAAAAAGTCCGGGACTTGTTTTTAATCGGATGTTATACCGGTTTGCGTTTTTCTGATTTGTCGAAACTGAATAAAGACAATATCACAGGCGACAATACGATAAACATAACTACCCAAAAAACAAATCAGAAAGTAGTTGTACCGATCCACCCGATAACTAAACAGATATTTGAAAAATACGATTATCAATTACCCCGGGAAATTAGCAATCAGAAATTTAATGAGTATTTGAAAGATGTTGCAAAAATCGCCGGGATAAAAGAACCCATAACAACGGAATCAACTAAGGGAGGTTTTAAAGTATCTGAAACCACCGAAAAATACAATTTAGTAACGAGCCACACCGCCCGCCGTTCCTTTGCGACCAATGCCTTTTTAATGGATATGCCGAGTATATCAATAATGAAAATAACAGGACACAAAACAGAATCAGCGTTTATGAGGTACATTAAAATGAGTGCTAAGGATAACGCTATCAAAATGCAATCACACCCTTTTTTCAATAAACTAATCATTGCTAAATAATTGAAATATGGAAAACGACGAGAGGATTTCATTAAACAGCGAACTTGCAATGAATCAAATTACAAAAGAAGAATATAAATTGGTAAATCAGCGAGTTGATGAAATAGTAATAATGACATTTGATATTTTAGAGATAATTGATAGTAAGGGATTTCTGCCGGGAAATAACGTAATTATTATAGGTTCTTATAATCGGTTCTTAGGCCTTTTGAAATTACTTCCTAACAAAGACAACTTAATACTAAAGTCAGACCTATTCGTAGTAAATAGCACACTTATAAAAGTATTTGATATAGTAACTGAAGAAAAAAGAAAATTGTTTGAATTGGCAGAAGATGGTATATATGAGACTACAAATGCAATCACACTAATTAACGGTAAGCGACATTATTCAAGACAGATAATAAAAAGTTACATGTCAAATGATGTTAAAATACTAATAGAACATATAAATGTGCAATTAGAATCGTTAATTGACCTGGATAGAACGAAACACTTAAAGATAGATCGACAAAAAGTAATTGCTATTACTGCAGTAGGGACTAAACATCTGATTGCGTTTGCCGAACTGTTTAAACCTGAATACAGTAAAAGTCTTAATGTATTATTTGAACGATTGCAAATAAACGGGTATACAGATGAGAATAACCATTGGATAATTAAAACCGACATAAATGAACCTGCAAAGTTATTTTATTACCTCAAAGATAAAAATGTAATAATAGCCCCTAAAATTACCCCCTCAATAAAATGTTTTTATATAGAGTTTGGTTGTGAAGTAGTTGAGAAGGTTAATGGAAACCCACGGGCCACAACAAGGAGAAACACCGAATCAGCAAAATTCAGCGTAGACGAATCTGAATATAAATTTCTTTTATCATGGATTGATAAAAAATAGTACTTCCACTATTTCCGTTTATTTCCACATGGAAAGAGTGGAAATTAAGACACCTCAAAATGAGTGAATCTTTGCATAAACAATTCAAAAACTATGTTTATGCAAAACGAAATTATCTTATCAGGAATTACATTTGACGAACTCAAAGAGAGTTTTAAAAGTATTGTACAAAGTGAAGTACAAAAAATTGTTTCAGGTCTAACGTCCGCCCCCGAACCCGCCCCCGAGTTGATCACTCGAAAAGAAACCGCCCAGATTTTGGGTATTTCCTTACCAACATTAAATGAATGGACTAAAAATGGTATAATACCCGCACAGCGCATAGGCACTCGGGTAAGGTACCAACGTGCCAACGTGTATGCATCTTTGAAATATGTTGAGACCCTTAAATATCGTAGGGCTTAAGACATGAAAATTCCTAATAACACAATCATTACCCTAAAGGAATGATAGATGGATTTAAATGTTGGAATGCCAAAACCAATTTAGAAATTGAGAGTATCAATTTAAAAGGGTTACGTATATCTAAAACGAAACACGGGGGATTTGTGATCGATGGAAGTTTGCACAAATTCGCAAAAGAGGGATTGCATAATGCCAATGACTATTCTTTGAGCGATTTTAAAAACACATTGAATAAGTTGTTTGAGGATCTAGGACTAAACCCCGAAATAACGATTGTAAATGGGTTCGAGTTTGGTGTAAACATAAAGCTACCTTACAGCCCTAATAATGTCTTAAAACACCTAATACTCCATAAGAGTAGTTCTGGATTGACCGACAAGGTTGGTAAGAGATTTGAATATCAGACTTATTCAGTCAAACTATACAACAAGTCGATGCAATGCAAAATCGAGCCTTATCAATCAGAAAACATTTTAAGGATAGAGGTTAAAGTGAGTAAAATGGAATTCCTGAAAAAGAAGTCTGTACATTGCCATGTACTATCCGACTTGTTAGATGTTTCTGTTTGGAAATCCTTTGAATCTATATTAATTGAAACGATAAACGATCTTTTAATTATTGACTTATCTGAGACAGAAGAAAAAGAATTATCCGATAAGGAAAGAATTAAATACCTTGAATATAATAATCCCTTGTTTTGGGGCAATTTATATAATGGAACCAGAGAGAACCGCAGCAAATATGGTAGAGAACGTGCAAAGTGTGATTCTTTTATTAACCAACATAGCAATTCTACTTTAAAAGCCTATCTTTTGACACTGATTGCAACGAAATGTAAAGAGTTAAGAGACGAATTTAAGGCAAATGATATTATTAAGAAATGGGACAAATTAACCGTTTTGCCAACTGATAACAAAAATGGGAAATGCGACAAATTATCCTTTTTGCCGAGAACAAAATTAAAGGAAGAATGCAACAAATTACCCATTAAGATGAATGAGTATTTTGTTCCTGTTGAATATACTGAGAAGGTGAACATTTTTAGGTGCAAAGGTTGTGGTAAAATTATACTTCACCCTTCAAGAGGTCAATTATTTTGTAGTGCTAAAGAAGTTGGATATAGACGTGCTCACAAGTGCCGTGACATGGCCAGCAATGCAAAAAAATCTATCAGACGTATTTTATCTAATCCCTTACTCTTTGATCTAACTGAGACAATTGCTCCAGATAAACGAAAGTATTTAAAGTACGAAGTTGATTCTATTGAATAAATTATTAATTGAAAAAACATATTGTCAAGATAAAGTAACTTGATTTAATATGCTCATATGAATCAATTCACATAATATCATGCTATTAGGGTCAACCCAATTGTGTAAAAAAGCCGTGAAAATATACTTTTCACGGCTTTTTTATGTCAAATAATGGTATAATACAATGACTATGAATAAGTTGATTCTGCGACTACAGACTTCATTTCATTCATCACATATAAAGTAGAGCCTTAGAGTATACAATCGAAAAGGACTTATTCTATTAAAACACCTAAATTCAGATTATTAGATGATATGAGTTTGATAGAAAAAGAGAAAATCAAAAAATGGAAATAGTTTGCAAGCTTTAGTTATCAAATTTCACATTTTTTCATAACTTTGCATTTTATAGATTTTTAGGGTCGAAGGATATTATATGACAATCAACACAGACATAAACATATTAGGAGGCTTACCGGATTGGAATCTGATTAAGCATTTTATGAATGATAACAAAGAATCTCTCGATCTACATGAGGGGCACGGCTCTTATACTTCTATTAAAACTGACAAGTCTGTAAAGAGATTCGAAAATGCCATTAAGAGGGCACTTTTAAGTTTTAAGGATAAAGACTTAGAACGCATTTTTAATAGCATAATAAAGACCGAATCAATATCTAAGGATAGTTTATTGTTGCTGTTTTGGAATGCCTCTAACAACAACGAGCTGTTGAATTACCTTAATGAATCTGTTTATTTCCCTGCTATGTACAGTGGAAGAGTAGGAATCAATAAGATTGAAGTTGAAGCTTGTCTGAACGAATTGAAACAAACAGAAGAAGACATTTCTAAATGGGCAGATTCAACTATTGAAGTTACTGCAAGAAAATACCTTACCCTGCTTAAAAAGTTTGGTTTAATGGATGGGGCTGTAAACAAAACTATTGAACATACTTTTTTAAACGATAAAATGTTTGTGATTTTCCTATATTGGATGCTATCGGTAGAGCAGAAACCAAATATACTTGAAAGTACATGGTTAAAGTATTGTTTTTCAGAAAAACAATTCTTTATGGAGAGAGTCATGCAAAAGAAATTTTCCAGGTACTTTAATCTGAATTACAGTGGCGACAAATTGAAAATTGAACCTATTGTTTCATTCGAAAATCTATATAATGAGCTTACAAAATCCTGAACGGATAATCAATCAGACCAAACGTCTGGTAGAGTCCAATAAACAATCAGAAATCCGACTGAATGCAAATGGAGGCAATTCTATTTTAATTGTCTGCGATCCTCAACAAGAATTGGATTTTATCATTTCCATCAAAACCCTTATGGACGAATGCACCTATCAAATCATTGATTTAAACGATTTACTTGTCGATTTTATAGCCTCAAATAAAGATACACTGATGGATACTTTTGAACTACTTAAAGGCTCAATTCCGCAAGTGTTTAAGTCACCGGACGATGAAGAAGGAATAGATTTATTCCGATACATATTGAATGCTATCACCGCAAGCTTTGAACAAAAAAGAATTCCTGTATTGATTCATTCAGGAGCTCTTTATGGTAGTGGAATTGACAATATTCATTTAATGGAAAACGAAATCGTCATGAAATCGTCTCAACCCTTGATTATATTGTATCCGGCAACAACCGAAGGAGATAAATTGCTTTTCCTGTCCAAAAGACCGGCATCCAAGTATCGTTGCATGATTGTAAACGACCACAAATCCTGATTTATATTCTTTACACTTAATCGTTATCTCTAATTCGAAAATCATTTCCCATGTACATAAAAGATATATTAACTATTGATTTATCGCAAGACATTAAAAATGTAATTGACCTGGAAGATATTTCAGAATCTGAGATCCAGTCTGAAATAGAGAATTATATTGTTACGGACGGTTTAGCGAAAGAGTATTCCGATTTCACATCGACATTTACTTCGAACATTGCAGAAACAGGAGTATGGATTTCAGGCTTTTATGGTTCAGGGAAGTCTTATTTTGGCAAACTATTGGGTTACCTGATCAACAACAGGGTCATTGCCGGAACACCTGCCAGAGAAAGAATTCTCCAACGTTTTACGGGCATTAACGATGAAGCACTTGTAAAGAATGCCATCACACGATTAGATAGCACGAATTCAAGAGTTGTTTTTTTAGACATTGCCAAACAAGATACCACCAAAGGATTGTCGTATACCCTTTTTAGAAACTTTCTAAAGACCCTGGAACTTCCACAAAACGAACACGGGTATTTCCTGTATCAATTAATGATAAACGATCAACAGACCAATATCCATGATTTCGTATTTCAAAACCTGAATGTTCACTGGATTGATGTAAAAAACCGGTTAGTGGAATATGTCAAAGTTGCTAAAACCATTTATATACAAAAAGGCAATTCCGAAGAAGACTACAAAAGTATGCTTGAAACCATACGACGTGAAATAGACCAGTTCAGTTCTTCCAGCTTAAACGAACAATTGACTAACTATTTCCAAATAGAAAAGAATGAAAAGGTGGTTTTTTTGTTTGACGAAGCCAGTGAGGCAATTAATCAACTGAAATTCACTCTGCTGGATCTTGAAGGCCTGAGTGAATCGCTTACTTCATTGGGTGGTAAAGTATGGACCATTGCTATTGCACAAGAAAAACTTGACGATGTGATCAATAATTCAAATGTAAGTAAAGCCCAGTTGACAAAGGTTACCGACCGGTTTAAAACAAAAGTGCATTTAGAAGCTACGGAAGTTGATGTTATTATCAGGAGCCGGCTATTAAAGAAAACTGACAAAGGGTTGACACAGCTCAGGGACCATTATCAAAATCATTCAGGTAAAATTGCCGACCATGCTTCATTAATTGGTTCAGGAATTTCAAAAACAGATAACGAAGAAAATTATACTACTTATTATCCTTTCTACAAATACCAATTCGACTTATTGCAAAATTTCCTTTTTGGGACAAAAGGGTATGCTTCTACCAAGGTGGCTGCAAGGGGGATGATTATTACTACCTACGACATTTTAAAGCAAGAGTTACAACAAAATGAAATCTTTGAAGTAGCAACAGGTTGGCAGATAACCAAAGAAGCGCAACCACAGCCTCATGTACGATTGGTAAGCCGCTACGATAATGCCGAAAGAATATTAAAGGAAGAACACTCCTCTGTTTCAGGTCGTAAATTGCTGGAAACTATTAATTTTCTTACTGAAGCAGAGGTTGCTCCAACCACATTGCCCAACATTGTAAAATCATTTATAAGCGATCCTGAACAATACCACAGAGTACAGGTTGAAATTTCAGTTGCACTGGATAAACTTACCGAAGCTAAAGTTTTGTTGGATACCAATAAAACCTACCGCATAACATCGGATATTGAACAACGGTTATTGGATGAAATGAATGGGTACACGGTTCAGGGATTCGTAAAAAAGAAACAGGTTGTGACAGCTTATAAAACTTCCGGCTTCATTAAAACCATTGCAAAAGTATCGGACAGTAGTTTACAATACGATTTTTATATCACCACCGACAATGATGATGAACTAACCAATCCGGGACTAAAATATCTGAAAGTAAAACTAAAAAGTCTTTACAGCATAAGTGATGAACGGGATGCTGATGTTGAAGCGTTGAAAGTTCAACACCAAAACGATAAAGATTTAATTTGGTTAATACCCGATAACCAATCATTTAAAGAACTTGACCGGTTGATTGACGAAGTGGAACGCATTGGCTATTTGGAGCAAAAATACAACAATCCAAATTCGGAAGAAGGGAAAATAATGATCAGTTTTTCCACTGCCAAAACAGAAAAACAGGGTCGAATTACAGTCCTTATCGAGGAATCACTTGTCAATGCAACTGCTGTTTATCTTTACAACACTTTGCAATTAGACAGTAGCAACTGGCAAACGACTATTCAGGTCCAACAAAAACAAATTATTCAGAATGTCTACAACAAACGCTTAGCATCACAATTAAGTGACAGTGTGGCTGCAAGCGTGATAAAAGAAGGGAACAATACCCGATTACAATCGTATTTTCATGGAGCAGACTTTCAATTTTTCGATACACAAGGTACTTTTATTGGAGATAAACTTAAAGTAGTTGACGAAATACTATATAAAATGCGTCATGCTTTTGTAGATGGTGCAACACTGGAAAAAGACCTTGAAATACCACCAACAAACTTTCAATTTGGTACGGTTATTTCAACTGTTTCAGCATTGATGAGAGCCGGTAAAGTCATTGCTAAGTATAACGGCCATGATCTCTTTTCATGGAGAGATGGTAGTGTCGCAGGCATGTTTTCGGCTGCAAGGGAGTTCCGTAAAGCATCCTTTAAACAAATATCCAAATCACTTACCACCACTCAAAAACAAGAATTGGCTCAAACGCTTTTGGATATTGAAGTGGATAAATATATTGGAAGGAAAATTGATTACAACACCAACGATTATGAGCTGGTAAGTGCGGTGAGAGATTTAGCCAAGAATTTAGCTGATAAAGTTACGAATCTTCGCAATGTAGAAAAGGAGTTTGATAAGTTATTTCCCAATATTGAAACACAAAAAGAGGAAATCCTTCAGTTTACCGGTGCCGTCAGTGAAGCGAACTACATAGACAAAGCAATTGATTTCCTTACTGCTAAAAATAACTTTTTGAAAGTGTTACAGTCCATTGAAAAGGTTGAAAAATTCATTCGTAACAACCTGCCAAAAGTAAAGGAATGGAGAGTATTTGTGGTTGCGGTGAATGATGAATTGACTAAGGCAGCTACATCAAACGAAAATATTGCAGTTATTACTACTGAATTCAAGGACTTGTACGCACAGGATGTTGTAAAGAATTATGCAAACTTGCAGCAAACTGTTCAGAAAATTAAAGACGAATACCATTCTCTCTTTCAAAAATCTGTTACTGTCCTCTCGGGAAAATATACCCGGTTAAAAGCAGAGACCGAAGCATTGGTAGCGGAAATCAATTCACTTCCAAGTGGATTGAATAATGATTCATTAGCAAAAGCCAATGCGATGGTTAAATATGCCGAACAACGTACACAAACAACCATTTCGCTTGACTTTGATGTAAAGGATAAACAAAGCCATTTTACTTATTCCGAAGTGCTGTCGTTCATTGAATTATACAACAGCAAGAAAATGGAAATTGACATTATTCAAGCCGGATTAAAACGGGTTTCACTCCCTGTAGATACTTCTACTACTGATGGGAATAGCGAAGTTGTTGCAGCATTCATTGTTCCAAAAACATTTACTTCAAGATTACCTGGGAAAAAAATAAAAGTTTCAGTTTACAAACAATGGCTTAAACAAGAATTGCAAAAATTCGCCTCTGTTTCTGATAACGACGATATCGAACTAAATTAAATAATGTAAAATACAATTCTTTAAGTCCTCATCAGTGGACTTAGAGGTCTTATAATATGAAACTATCCGACTATTCCGATCATATTCGTTTACTCATTGACAAAGCCTTCCGCAACCGCTTAGGTCGTATGGGTGTTACCTCAACATATTTAATACCGATTGAAAATATCCCAACTGAATATACAGAAGATCGCAAACGCATTGAAACTGTCCGTGAAGTGTTTATTGCCGAAACAGGAACACCTGCCTATGCGTATGAAAAGTTGGTGGAAGAACTCACCTTTACCTTATTCAACAGGTTGGCTGCACTAAAGGTCATGGAAGCTCATACTTTGTTTCCTGAAATTATTACCCAACGAGAAATTCACGGAAGCCGGTCCTTTGCCCATTTGGCATGGCTGGAACAACACCCGGAACAACGTGCCGAAGAAGCCGAAGGGTTGGTGACTTTTATAGAAGAACAATTTACCAATCTTTCAACCGAAATTCCTTTATTCAGTACCCAACATCCGTATCATTTATTGCCTACTGCTATTGAACTGATCGGTATAATTTCAGCATTCAATCAAGTGGAAACAGATTCACAAGTTGAAACAGAAATATGGCGAAGCGATGATGTTATGGGTTGGTTGTACGAAAGCTACAACAACCAGAAAAAAGCGGACCACAAGGCAAGTGGTGCTAAAACGGAATACAACAAAGTCAGTATTCAAAGCCAGGTATACACACCCCGTTGGGTAGTGAAGTTTCTGGTGGATAACAGTCTGGGTAAATTGTATTTGGAAATGTACCCCGAAAGCGAAATTAAAAACAAGTATAAAATTGCCAATGCCCCTGCTAAACAAACCCGGGAGCGTAAACCGCTTACACAAATTCGTTTAATCGACCCTTCAACCGGCAGCGGAAACTTTCTGTTATATGCTTTCGACCTGTTTTATGATCTTTACCTCGACCAAATTGAAAACTACGGGGCAAGCTACGACGAAAACAAAATTGCTAAACTTATTATCGAAAATAACCTGTATGGTATTGATCTCGATGACCGTGCCATTCAATTGGCACAACTTGGCTTATACATTAAAGCCAAACGAAAAAAACGCAGTACCCGCATTGAGCATTTTAATGTGGTAAGTTCCGATTTCTATTTACCTCCATATGAAGAAGTACAGGATTTGTTTGAGTCCAATGAAGATATGGATGCCAAACAAAAGGAAATAATCCGCGATATCTGGACTGATTTGCAACAAGCTTATAAGTTTGGTTCACTCATTCGGTTGGAAGAAAAGCTAAGCAGTCAGTTACACGGGTTGACACTACAGTTCGAACGAGCACAGCTATCAATGTTTGAAGAAAACACGCTGGCGAACTACGACCAATTCCGTGATAACTTTTTCATAAACCTGCAACGTGCCGTGGAGCAAAACGCAGCCAAGCAAGGACATACCTTTCTGAATACCAAAACACAAGATGCTATTACATTCCTGCAGCTGCTGACTCAAAAATACGATGTGGCGGTGGCTAATCCGCCTTATACCGATAGCAGTGATTTTGGTTCTGAGTTGAAAAAGTTTATTGATGCCAATTATAGACAGCCATACAAATTTAATATTAACTTATATGCTTCATTTATCAAACGCTGTTGTGAATTAACCGAAGAAGATGGATTAGTTGGTATAATTCACCCACATACGTTTATGTTTATCAAAACTTTCGAGGATGTTCGGAAATATATGATCGAACATACACATATTGATTTATTGGTCGATTATGGGCTGGATAGAGTGAATCTTTTTGGCACAAATATCTTATTAGATGCAACCTGGTATGTACTAAGTAAAAAAAAGAGTGATAAACCTGGGCTTTACTTCAATATCACTGCCAATCAACAGGAAAAACACAAACAAGAATCATTGATTCAGGCTTATGACGATGCAATATACAAACGGAAAAACAACAGAGTTTATTCTCTTCCCCAATCAAAACTCAAAATCATTGATGGCTGGCCTTTTATCTATTGGATTAGTGATGGGTTTAGGGAGAAGTTTAATGGAGAAAATATATCTATTATCGCTGATGTCACAAATGGTGTCAAAACAGGTAATAACGAACGATTATTAAGGTATTGGTGGGAAGTTAATGCTGATGACCTTTCCCATTATTATCCACAAGATTTCAAGAAATGGGTTTCATATGCTAAAGGCGGTCCTTACAATAAGTGGTATGGAAATGTTTGGTTGACTGTAAATTATCTAAATAATGGTGCAGAGATAGCTAAAAGTAAGAATTATAATTTATTGAATGATAATTTATCTTTTAGAAAGGGTATAACATATTCAGATGCAACTACAAAGGGAGTTGGTTTTAGATATCTGGATGGGAATACGCTTTTTGATATGTCAGGACCAGGTATTCTTCCTATTAAGGATACTGAAGTTCTTTACACCCTGGCATTATTAAACACTTCCCTTGTTTTTTATATAGCTGATTCGCTAAATGCAACAGTTCATACACAAATTGGTGATATTAAAAGGATTCCTTATATAAAACCTGATGCAAATTTAGAATCAATAATTTCAAGTTTAGCAGCCCAAAACATTGAAAATAAAAAGAAAATTTGTTCTTATCGCATAACTGAAACAAATTATACTAAGAACCCCCTTTCTGCCTTTTCAGATAACTCTTTAAAAGGCAAATTTCAAAGTTATCTTAACTATGAAAACCTACAATTAGCCATAGTATTATTACATGAAGCCATTATCAATGAGTTGATTTATGAGGTGTATGATCTAAGCGATGAAGACCGCTTGCAGGTTGAAACCAAAATGGGCTTATCGGTTGGTTCAGAAGGTATCAGTTCGGAAACGATGGCTATGTGGCAAACCCTAACTAAAGAAGAATTAGGTATTTCTACTGAAATTCGTTCTATACTCGATAAACATATCAGCGAATTAGCGACTATTGAATTTGACGAAGAACGAAAACGGAAAATCATTACCGAAATGGTTACACTCTACCAAAGTAACAACGATTTGGAAGAATTTTGTATTCGTAATAAAGTGAATCCGTTGGATGTATGCCTTTGGTTCAAGCAAAATAACATAATCCCACAAGCCCGGGTAGCCGAAATAACCCTGGAGTTTTTGGCTGATGCCATTCGTACCATACTGATGGAAGACGAAGACGGTATAGTTCCATTGGTAGGTATGCAAGGAGAACCTCGTTTATTGGATAGATTGGAACTACATTGCTTAGCCAATGGCTTCAATTCAGCTCAGTTTATGCAGTTGGATAGCTTGCTAGGTCGCCCCGTAAACGAATATATTGAGCAATATTTCTTCAAGAATCTTTCCGATCACCTGAACCTGTTTATGTATTTGCCAAAAACGCCCTTTATCTGGCATTTAAGCAGTGGCGTTTATCAGGGGTTCGAAGCATACATTATCATTTATAAATGGAATAGAGACAGTCTGTTCAAGCTCAAATCGCAATACCTTAGGGATAGGGTTGAAAGTTTAGACTATCGCAATATTAATTTGCAAGGCATAGAAACTGCCCAGGCTCAGAATGAGAAAGAAACCATTCGGTTGCAATTACGGGAAATAGAAATATTTACTACCAAGATAGATGAACTTATTGCCGAGGGCTACAACCCGATACTGGATGATGGTGTGGGAAAGAACATTGCACCTCTTCAGAAAAAAGGAATGCTCAAAGCCGAAGTGCTCAAAGCGACACAATTGGAGAAGTATTTACATGCGGATTGGTAAAAATTAAAAACTATGGACATACATCAAATAAATAAACTTATTCAACAAGGCGAAGGGCTGCGTATTGAGTTCAAAGAAGCTACTGATTCAGTTCCAAATTCTTTCTACGAAACCGTTGTTAGTTTTGCGAACACCGATGGAGGAACACTTCTATTGGGAGTGGCTGATAACCAAACCGTGAAAGGCATTGATGCTGCTGCAGCTGTAAAACTGCAAAAGGACATTGTCACTGCCCTTAACTCCCGTGCATGTATCAATCCACCTGTCTATGTTCAACCGTTTACTGTACAACATGCGAATGGGCTAATAATGGTCATTCAAATTCCTGCCAGCAGTCAGATACACGATCATGCAGGAATTATATACAGTCGTGAATTCGAAGCTGATTTAAATGTAACCCAAAACCAACAGAAGGTAAGTGATATTTACCTCCGAAAGAGAAACTTTTTTACGGAAGCTCAAATTTATCCATTTTTAAAAATGGACGATCTTGATACTTTGCTATTCGATAAAGCTCGTCAAATTATTCGCAATAATAAAAGTGATCACCCCTGGCTTTTAGTTAATGAAGAACAAATGCTACGTGATTCAACCCTGTGGCGAAGAGATTATAAAACCGGTGAAGAAGGACTGACATTAGCTGCTGCATTAATTTTTGGTAAAGACTCAACTATACAAAGTATTTTACCTGCATATAAGGTAGAGGCAATGGTTCGTATTGTCAATAAGGATCGGTGGGACGACCGCATCAATCCACCATTAAGAACGAATCTAATTGACACCTATCTCCAATTAAAAGAGTTTGTAAATAAACATTTACCCGAGAAATTTTATACCGAAGGCGATCAACGAATAGACCTAAGAGATAAGATCTTTCGTGAAGTGATTGGCAATGTTATTGTTCACCGGGAATATAGCAGTGCTTTGTCTACTGAAATGATAATAACAGATACAGAAGTTCGAATTACCAATCCAAATAAACCACTTTTCCATGGCCTTATCGATGCCAATGGTTTTAATCCATACCCAAAAAATCCGAATATCCGGAAGTTTTTCACTTCGTTTGGCTGGACTGATGAAATTGGATCGGGTATTCGCAATACAAACAAATATCTTCCAATTTATGTCCCGGGAGCAAAACCTGTTTTTTATGAAAATGACACTTTTGTTACTGAAATACCGCTTCAATACAAATCGTTAGCAGATTTCTCGAATAAATGGATAAAATGGTTAGGGCTCAAAGATGCAGCAACTGCACATTTGGAAGTCTCATTGAAGAATATATCATTGCCTGCAAACCTTATTAATGTTGGTTGGGATGAGTTGCTTTTACATTTAGTACCCAGCTGGACCCGTGCTGGTACCCAGCTCTACCAATTAGACTGGCCTAAAAATCAGGTATTTGAAAAAGAATTAATTGAACAAGTACCTAGTTGGAACCATACAAGTACCCAGCTATTGAGAAAAAAAGGCTGGTATATAATTAGTATTCTTAGCTTGTGTGCAGAGCCTATTAAACGAAGTCAAATGTTAGACTTCTTTGACTATAAAAATGAAAAGTCGTTCAGGGATAATTATATTAAACCACTTAGAGAACTCGGTTTTATCAGACTGACAATTCCAGAAAAACCTACAGACCCAGATAATAAGTATGTAATTTCTGAACAGGGAAAGGCATTTCTTTCAAGTCAAGATTTATGAATTAATAATTTAATACTCGAAATTGAAAAAGTATGACAGATGCCTGGTTTCTACAAGATATTGAAAAACAAATTCAACACCGTAATCGTGTTGTAATTCTTGACCCCAAAGGGAAATGTGGTTTTTTGTTGCCTCTGTTAGACAATAAAGGGTATCATGTACTCAAAACGGATAGTCAGTTTACCGAATCATGGCAAACCGTAAAAGAAGAATTGCTTTTCCGCTACGAGGCAGAAACACGATTTAAAGATGAACCGGTTATTTTCTATGTAACAAGAGAACAAGATAAATTGAGCTTTTTGTTTGATTATTGCTTTACCCATGGATGCCTGGATTTAAGTAATCCGACAGAATGGATGAAAAAGAAATTATTTGCCAATACGGGATTGCAAGTGAATATGGATAATCCGTTGCTCCTTACTGCTGCCAAATTAGGCATTGGTAAAGACCTTGCATGGTGGAAAAAAATACTGCAAAACCTGGAAGAACTTATTTCGATTGAAGATGAACTTTTGCCGTTTTTGCAAGATCCTGAAGCTTATCTGAAATCAAAAGACCAATCAATCAGCAGGTTATTTGAAGAAAAGATATTTGAATTAATAGGTCAGCCTTACATGGACAAACCGCCTAGAACCCTGGCTAATGAAGTAGTAACTCTTTTGTTTGACAGCCTGTTGGCAAATTCAGTACCTGACCAACTTCTTAAACTCTATTATAAATGGGTTGACAGTGATATTTACAGGGAATCTTTACTAGAATATATTGCAAACTACAAATTGGATAGAAATACGAATGTGTGGGCTGTGAATCCTGATCATTGTTTTTTGCAAATAGATAAAAAGGCATTAATTGAACTTACTGCTAATCTTAGGGACAAAACATATATTAGCGAAAAACTTATCAAGATAAAGATCCGTGCCAATTGTCATAAAGTAAAGAAGTTTGTTCCTGCATGGTGGCAAGATGTCATTATATTGTTGGAATTCGACAGTAAACCTTTAGCCACATGTACCAACTTTGATAAGATAGTTGGTTATTACATATCCGGTTTTTCAAAAGTAGATAGAGCTATTCGTAATTTGTATGCAAACTTTCTACAAGAAGAGGCAATCATTCGCCCTTTGCAGGAATGCTACGAATCACTGAATCATGAATTATTGCAACAATGGTTTGAATATGCATCTGGGTATAAGACGGATCAACAAGGGTATCTGGTTGATTTATTCAAAACGGCGAAGCCCGGCATAGCAGTGATTGTAGGTGATGGTGTCCGCTATGAGATAGCTGATTATGTGGCAAGCTCACTGGAAAAGCAATTCAATGTCGAAAAAAATACCATGCTGGCTGACATTCCTTCGGAAACAGAACACAACATGACTGCCTTGTATGTAGGGAACAATGAAGTTTATCAAATTCACAAAGACAGGGAAAAGAAACTGGTCGAACTTACAGGAAAAGAAATAACATACATGAATCTGGAAGCATTGCATTATGGATGCAAAGCTGATTATTTAGTATTAACATATAAGGATATAGATAATACCGGCGAACATTTATTGCAAGGTGCTGCTATAAAATTATTCAGTGAATTTGAAAAAACCATAGCTGACTGTGTAACGCTACTTTTAAAAATAGGCTACCGTGAAGTATATTTAGTTACCGATCATGGATTTGTATTGACTGGCTTACTCGACGAAGCCGATAAAATAGATCCAAATGTTACCGGCAAATATAAGGTTAGTGAACGGTTTATTCGTACAGTGGAGAAACAAACAAACGAAGACTGGATAAACTTTGATGCACATTATGGTGAATTCAACTATGTGGTTGTAGCTAAAAACCACCGGCCCTTCAAGTCAAAAGGGGTTTACGGTTTTTCACATGGTGGATTTACACCTCAGGAGATCATAATACCTAAGTTTAAGTTTTCAAAAAGGGTTGAAACAACAAAGGGTCTTGTAATAGTGATAGGTAATAAAACGGAACTGAATGATGTTACAGGAACTATTTTTGCCATTAAATTAGAAACCAAAAAGGGTAAAAATGATTTGTTCTCTTCCGAAAGAAAGGTTCAGATTCTTTTATTTGCAAACGGCAAACAATATAGCAGTAGCAGCCTTTTTACAATGAATGCAGGAAATACTCATATTGTAGAGTTTTCATTCAATGGAAATGATACTGTTTTGGCTTCGGTCATAGATGCCGAATCACTGGAACAGTTAGATACAGTAACAGTAAAGAAATCAAACGCAAGAGATTTAAGCGGCCTATTGTAGCTTCTTATTGATTTGTAAATTGTAAATGATTAAATTGTAAATGACTATGATACTAGACGATTTAGATAAAAAAGCATTAGATCAATTCCGGGGTTTTGTAGTAAAGAAAGACCTTGTTGGCATCATTAAAGGTGGAGCAAATGTACCCGCTTTTGTGTTGGAGTATCTATTAGCCAATACATGCAGTACCGATGATGATGTAAAACTAAATGAAGGGATGGAGAATGTAAAGACCATTCTACGTAATCACTATGTAAATCCAGAAGAAAGTACCCTGATACAATCAAAGTTGAAAGAAAGGGGACGTTTTAAAATCATTGATAAAATATCTGTTGAACTTGATTCTCAAAAGGACAGGTATTGGGCAAATATAAGCAATAGTAATATCAGGAAAGCCAATATTAGCGACGAGCTGGTAAAAGCTCATGAGAAGCTCTTATTAGGCGGCATATGGGCAATCATAGAAATGGAGTATGATCCAATGATAACAATAGGTTCAACAGTATATCCTTTCGTTGTCCAGGATATTAAACCCATTCAATTATCCAATTTCGATAATAGTAAAGTGGCTCTCAAACGAAATGAGTTTACGAAAGAAGAATGGAAAACCCTATTACTTCGCAGTGCCGGTTATGAACCTAACAGTGAAGGTTTTAATGAAAGAAAACTAAACCTGTTATTATGTCGCTTAATCCCCTTGGTGGAGGCCAATTTCAACATGGTTGAATTAGGACCACGATCTTCAGGGAAATCATATATCTACAAAGAAATAACCCCTTATGCTATTTTAATTTCAGGAGGTCAGGGGTCAGTGGCACAATTATTCATGAATAATACTACCGGTAGAGTTGGTGCTGTTGGAATATGGGATGCTATTTGTTTTGATGAAAGCACCGATAAATTATTTAAAGATCGTGATGCTATTCCATTGATGAAGGATTTTATGGAATCAGGTTCCTTCTCAAGAGCTAAAGGTGGTGAAGTTACAGGATCTGCATCGATAATTTTAAACGGTAATATCAATCAACCTGTTGAAACCGTATTGCAAACATCCCACTTATTCAGTCCGCTGTCAGATGAAGTAAACAATGACACAGCCTTTTTAGATCGTATCAACTTATTTCTTCCTGGTTGGGAAATAACAAAGTTTAGCCCACAGAACTTTACCAGTCACTTTGGTTTCAGTACTGATTTTTTCTCTGAGATATTAAAGTCTCAACGTAAAACGACCTATTACGAAGCCATTGATAAGTATTTCACGCTTGGTTCTCACTTGAAACAAAGAGATTCACGTTCTGTACGCCGAATTGTATCAGGATTCATTAAACTAATGCACCCCGATGGTGAATACACAAAGACCGATATTCAAGAGTATTTAGTTCTTGCCATGGAAATGCGCAGAAGGGTAAAAGAGCAGCTTAAACGAATCGGTGGCATGGAATTTTGGGATACTAACTTCTCTTACATTGACAAAGAAACACAGGAAGAGATATTCGTCGGCTTACCCGAAGAAAAAGGATCGGCATTGATTGAATCAAATCCGCTTTCACCAGGCGTCTGTTACACAGCTACAAGTGATGGTTCAAATAATTCATTAATTAAAATAGAAGTCGTTGCCTTAAAAGGAAACGGAAAAATAAATGTAACAGGCACAAACTCTCAGGAAGTCAAGGAGAATATCAAGAACACCTACAACTATTTAAGAGCAAACGAAAAAAGCATTTTAAATGAACAACATTCACTTACAGGCTACGACTTAAACATACAAATTAGTAATATTATGGGATCTGTTATAAGTGGCGGTATCGGTAGCGCAGTATATGTAGCCATTCTTTCTGCCATTTACAAAAAAAACCTTAAAGGTGGTTTAGCTGTATTGGGCAATATCTCCATTGGAGGGGCCATAGAGAGAGCTTTAAACTTTGCTGATAAGGTAACACTACTTTCGGAAAACGGAGCTAAAACAGTCCTCGTACCCATGGACAACCTGGCTGAGATATCCACCCTCCCAACCAGCATATTGGGAAAAACGGATGTTCCTTTTTATGGAAATAGCCAAATGTTATTGCAGAAGGCGGTGTTGGGGGAATGATGAGAGTTAATGATTCGTTTAATAACAACAAATGGATACATTACGACACCTTGATTAAAGCAATTTTTATAAATGCTTTGGATACATTAAGAGATATTGCAAAAGTTTTTTAACAATTTAGAAGTATTAAAAAATAAATATATAAATATGACTGATCACATTGAAACTTTAATATCAATTATTTTTATTTGTGGATTATTAGGTGGAATAACAAATTTTCTTTTATTTTACAATTTGCAATTAAAAAGCACTGAAAAATGGTTGTATTTTCTAAAATCAATATTTCTTGGACTTTGTGCATCTATTTCAGTTCCATTATTTTTACAAATAATTTCAAATAACCTTTTGGAAATAAATAATAGTGATATATTCCCTGAAAAAAATTATTTTATACTTGCTGGTTTCTGTATTATAGCATCTTTTTATTCCAAAAGGTTTCTCGATGATTTATATTCAAAAGTTACAAAAGCTGAAAAAACGGCAGAAGAAGCTAAAGTAAACTCTGTTCAAGCTAAAGAAATAGCTGAAAAAACTTTAGAAAATAATCAAGAAACTGAAGACGTAGAATATATTCTTGAAAAAGATTTAAATATAAATTCAAAATATAAATTTGAAGAATTTGCTAAAGTAATTAATGCTATATTGGATTCAAAATATACTTATAGGACAATAAGTGGCATTTCTAAAGTTACTGAATTTGAAAAAGATAAGGTGATTGAGTTGTTAGACTATCTTCAACTTCAAGGATTAGCTGAATATAAATTAAATAAAGCCGGTCATAAATTATGGAGAATAGTTAATAATAATATATAAAAGTATGAATATACAAAACTCATTTTTCAATAAAACTTGCCATAACTTTATTCTGGGTTAAATCATTGTTATGGTTGGGGTTTTTCAATTATTTCGTTATACATTTCTTACAAGTAATCAATTATATAACTCATTTAAAATAAAATTATTATGCCAACAAAAAACGAAGATATTCGATGGGAACAACGTTTTTCCAATTACCGTAAAGCTCTTAAAAAATTATCGCAAGCTGTTGATTACGTGAATGAACAAATGGAAGATGACCTTGAACTCGAAGAAATGGACGACTTGAAATTGGAAGGACTTATTCAACGGTTTGAATATACCCATGAATTAGCATGGAACGTTATGAAAGATTATGCCGTTTATCAGGGCAATAATTCTATTACAGGCTCTCGGGATGCTTTCCGCTTTGCATTGGGAGTTGGCTTGATAACTGACAATCAATGGATGGAAACCATTGCTGACCGAAACCGCACTTCACATTCCTATAATGAAGAAACTGCTTATGAGATTTTAGCGGATATTGTGGATATATATTATCCTTTGTTTACAGATTTTGAACGCAAAATGGAAGAAATCAGAACTGCTCAGCAGCAATCGCTTTCTGAATAAGTATGGAGTACGGACTAAGCGATCAGCAGCTCCAACAATTGCAGGAGGTATTTGCCCGATACCCTCAAGTCGAACGTGTGATTTTATATGGCTCCCGTGCAAAAGGCAATTACCGAGCTAATTCCGATGTGGATATTACACTTGTAGGTTCACTACTTACAAAAACCGATTTGAATAATATTGACAACGAAATTGACGATATGCTCTTTCCTTTCTTTTTCGACATTTCCTTAATGCATCATATTTCAAACAACGACCTGCTGGAACATATACAACGAGTGGGAAAAGTGTTGTATGAAAATACAATTAACAAGAATGGGAGACCTGAATAAAATTATAATTTGATATGTTTGTCCCAAAAACATTGGATGACTTGCAATCAATGATTAGTAATTCTATTGCCAAACTTCACACTATACGGTGATATGAGTAGCCGTGTATTGACGATCTTGTCCGATTATAGATCAACCAAGAAGAATATAACGTTGAATGATGGTTTAAGACCATTACGGGCATTTAAATGATTTAACCAACAGTAGCTCGAATCAATGAAACAAGCTCTTAGATTAAATGAATTTCCAATATTTAGTATTACTTATTCTATTTTTTACGAAACGGATTAGACCAGAACGAGTAATTAGAGGTTGAGTAATCTTGGTAACTCAATGAGTTAGACTTTGGACAAACGGGCCGTAAGATGTCTTCAATTTCATATCCATCTAAGTAATTGTCTTCTTTAGATATAAAAGGATCTAACCAGTCTGCCTTCTCCTTGGCCCATTTGAGCTTTTCTGAAATTTCTTCATTCATTACCCCCTGATCCAGGATGAACTGTTCGTATGTACTAATGTATTGTCGAAGTACATTGGTTTTGTGCAGGCGTTCAGCCATTGAAAATAAGGACTTAAATTCTTTCAATTCTTTTTTTTGTTTTTTCTCAAATTCATGACGTATCCTTTCTTCTTCCTCTCTTATTTTTGCCCTACGTTCTGACTCTATACGTTTTTCCTTGATTTGTTCCGAATGTATCTCCAGATTAGCTATGATAGTGACAATCTTGTCTTCAAGTTTAGTAAATTTGGTATCATTAAATGTACTCTTATGATAGTAATTATAATCAACACTAAAGATTAGCTCACCACAAAAACTAAAAGTCCTAAATCCATGACTTTCTGTGATAGGATCTTGTTTCCTCCTTTCTGAAATATTAATTTGCATTTCTTCTCCATTTACAACTGCATATGTTTTTTCATCCTTGATTCTAATATTATGACCTCTTGATCTGAGGGCCTTGATGATGGTTTCATAAATCAATAAAGCCCGATTCAATGATTTATCGTCTACATATAAATTTAGTGTAACATTAATCTTGCTTTTATAAGGGTTTCTACTCAAATGGATATTTTCATCTTCCTGCCTGTGTTTTTCTTTCGTATCAATAATTAACGGGTCAATTGCATATAAAACCTCCGGCACAACAAAACTTGTAGTGTCTCCGCTTGCAATTTCTAATTCACGAGCTTTAAATCTATTTAATGGAGTAGATATGTCAACTCTCTTATCTTCATTTATATCAACCTCATGTAAAACAGTATGTTGTTTCTTACCCTGATCCTTAACTGGTAGAACGGGAATCACTGTTTTATACCCGGCCTTTTTTTTAGCCCAATAACCAGTAGGAGGGGTTGGTACATTCATAGCTTTACAATGCTTCCTTAATCCATTGTCGGATAACCCAAATCTTTTGCATAAGGTCGTGATAGGTTCTGACCAGACCAAATCATATAATTCTTTTCTTGTTAGTTCCATTTTTTTTAACGATTATATAAGTTACGACCAGGGTGTAATTCTGAATAAGTCTTGACACGTGAGCTTTCTATCCATTTGACTAGCTCGTCTTCAAAGAAATAAATTTTATTCTCTTTTGTATAGTGCGGAACAGCCTGGTTACGTATTAACTTATTGATGCCATTTTTAGTTTGATCCAGGATTCTGCAAGCATCATCAATACCGATTGGACGGTGTTTGTCTACACCCAACCCTAATTGAGATTCAATATGCTCCAACAGAACCCTCATTTCAGCTATTTCATTGATAAGATAGTTCACTGCCTTAGGAACGTTTTGCAGTGTCAGTTCTTCCTTTTTTTGTTCATCGTTCATAATCTTTTAGTATTAAATGTAGTAATAGAATATTGTTAGGGTATTTGAATACAAGTATATAACTAAATTGCAATATTAGTTGAACTATTTGCTAAAAAGCAGAAATTTTCTTTTAAAATAATAAAAATGCGTATTTTTGCAGTACAATAATGTAAATTATTGTTTTCTAAAATATTATATAGCATTTTGCTATTGTTTTTGCTGATAAAACGACCAATTTAAAGAAGCCAAAAAACAATAAGGAAAATGCTCACGGTTTGCGTGGGCGTTACTTTATTTGGCTTCAGGTACTTGGTCGTACCTTTCAGCAGATATTGTGATTGTCCACGCATTTTGTATTTTGAAATATGGGCTATCGAATTAAAGAAAATATTGATTTGCGAAACTGATTGGTTAATTAAAAAATTTGTAATATGTTCAGAAGAATAGAATGGTTCAAAATAGTTGTTTCATTATTCCTGTTAGGCATTCTTTGCGTTGGACACGAATATGTACAGACACAAAAAGAAATAGCCAAAAACGGACTGTATCAAGTATCTTCAAGTGCCTATGGATATGTAGGTGTCAATACAAGAACTGGGATCATTTACGAAATGAGTGCAGTAAACGAAATACCAAAATGAAAGTGTTTTATAATGAGTTGTTTCTTAATCGGAAATTTATAAATCTATACTACAATGGCAAGAAATACAAATATCAACGAACTTTTATTTCCGGTAGAATGTAAACCAGTATATTTAGAAAATCAACATAACCCTATTCGCGGTTTTAAAGCTGTTACAGGCAGGTCTGGTAATGATAACGAGGTCGTATTTTCCATCGTTTCTGAAAATTATCAGTTGATTACCAACTTTGAAGCAGTTGAAATGGGAAAAGAAATTCATGGGCAGTTATTTCCGAATGCTACTTCAGACAGTTTTGAAGTTTTTAATGTGATAGCACCCAAAACGAATGGATCGTGTCATATTGATATTATCGACAAAAATTACTCCTTAAACGTTTGGGCAAAGGAAGTGTACGTCCCTTTTGTAAGAATTCAGAACAGTTACAATAAAACCTTACCTTTGAAATTTCAAATTGGTTTTTGCCGGAAGCTTTGTAACAATGGTGTAATTTTTGAAAAAGACCTTGTTTCTATAAGCATGGCACATACCAAACAATTATATCGAAATACAGACTTTTCGAATATAAATGTAAGCCACCTAAAGAAGTTTGAAAACGATTTTATCAAAAAAACCAAAAGGTCAACTGAAATTAAACTTCCTAGAAAATATTTCTTGCCTTTAGCAGCTAAAGTATTGAATCGGAATTTTGATTTGAATGAAAAAAACGACAAGAAAAGAAATCTTATAAAACAAAAACTCTATGAATTCGCTTATGCCATTGAAAACTATACAGATAAATACATCAGTATAGAAAACATGGGCGAAACTGCTTACTCTTTCTTCAATGTAATTACCGACTATGCAAGCAATACCACACATTTGCAAGCAAGAAGCACACATGAACTACAAGCCAAATGTGGTACCTGGTTGAATTTGATTGGGGAGCAAGTGTCTAATCCTATGTTTACTTGGGAGGAAGAAATTAAAGAATATGACTATATTATTAGTACTAAAAAGTCATAGAATAAAATCTAAAACGGAAAGGATAAGCACACTAACTACAAGTTACAGACTCACAAACTCCAACTATTGGTGGACATTTACAAGGGTGTAGAGGAGAAACAAAGTATCTGAATCAGTTTCGCAAGGAGAGCACGGAGCACAAAATGAAGAAGCTCGAAGAACAGAAGACCTTAAAACTAAACTCAAAAGAAGAAGTGATGAAAATGTTTGTAATGCAAGATAGGATAACTAAGAAACATCAGAACGGGAACACATAGACATATTTATAACTCAGTAGAAAATAAAGACAATGGAAAAACAACAGAAACCGGATTGGATAACGGACGAACAATGGGAAGCGAATCCAAACGTTTACCATTGGGAACAATCACGAAAAGCGATGCAGTTTCTAAAACAATCGCAGAAAGTTCCTATAACTCACGAAGAGGTAGTTCAGCAAATGCGGAATCGCAGAATAAGCCTTGGACTCGATCCAAAGGATTATGACGACTTGCTGAATGAGCAAAAGTAAACGGAACATGGATAAATGATATTACTCTACTGACTGATAATGCAGACTGTTTTTAGGGAGACTGTCGTACTATGCGATAATGGACTGTGTAAGCGGGTATGTCTATGATACAGATGGAACATTGATAAACAAATTTGAAAAGAAGCAATAAAAAACGGTCAGGAACCACCCCGACCGCAATTGTGTTTAACCAACCAACGGCAATCGTCGGAAAGTGATGCAAAGATATACTATATTTGGATAAAGCCAAAACCTTGATAATTTACCCATCGAAACAGATCAAACAAATCTATTCTTACCATTTTTCTTACCATAAATTAAAACACGCCTGACTATCTATATGATAATCAGGCGTGATACTTAAAATGATTGTTGTCTCACCAAGACTCGAACTTGGTCAGGCAGAACCAAAAACTGCAGTGCTACCATTACACCATGAGACAATCGTTGGGCTTTATTTCTAAAGCGGTGCAAAGATACGAATTTTTTCTTT
>Ga0302277_1000653_pt1 | contig 26216 bp, 42 predicted proteins | sample III_Bog_N3_1_FD_198759 | JGI IMG/M metagenome (GOLD analysis project Ga0302277, IMG submission 198759) | Peat permafrost microbial communities from Stordalen Mire near Abisko, Sweden - III_Bog_N3_1 | ecosystem: Environmental > Terrestrial > Soil > Wetlands > Peat | place: Sweden: Abisko... | reverse complement strand
CAGCACGGCGAACCTGGTGGCAGGCATGCTGGTGACCGCCGCGGGCATACCCGCTGGCACCGTCATCATCTCAGTCGGATCCGACACGCTCACGCTCTCGCAGGCGGCGACCGCGTCGGGAGGCGCGACGCTCACGTGCTGGGGCAACCCGCTCGCCCAGGTGCTCGGCGCACCCCTGCAGGGGCAGTTCAGCATCAGCGTGGCGAACGGCTCGTACGGCGAGTACACGTTCTCGTCCGCGGACAACGGCGCGCTGCTCGGCATCATCGATGTCGTCGACGCGGACCCGTCCCTTTCGCTCACAGACTTCCTCACGAACCCGCGCTACGGCGTCGGGTTCCCAGCGGCCAACATCGGCAGCCTGACCTCGCTGCAGCAATTCACCTTCGCCAACGGCCTCTTCATCTCGCCCGCATTCGCGCAGGCACAGGCGGCGCAGGACTTCTTCAAGGACTTCTCGGCCGGGCTCAACGGCGAGTTCGTCTGGTCGTCGGGCCTGCTGACGTGGCAGCCGTACGGGGACACGACGATCTCAGCGAACGGCTACACATACACGGCGCCGTCGGCGCCGATCTACTCGCTCGCCGACTCGGACTTCCTCAAGAACGAAGGATCCGGGTCGGGCGCCTCGTCCTTCACCAGCGACGACCCAGTCATCTGCACACGCACGCGCCAGTCCGACGCGTACAACGACGTCAAGGTCGAGTACCTGGACAGGGGGAACTCATACAACCCCGCCATCGTCGAGGCGAAGGATGACGCGGCCATCAACGAGTACGGCCTCCGCCCGGCGGACTCGAAGTCGCTGCACTTCTTCTGCAGCGCCGCGCCGGCGCTCACGTCTGCGCAAATGCAGCTCGGACGCCAACTGGTCCGCAACAGCTACACCTTCACCGTCGAGTGGTACTACATCATGCTGGACCCGATGGACATCGTCGCCATCACGGACCCCAACCTCGGGCTGAGCGCGGCCTGGGTACGCATCAAGGAGATCACGGAGAACCAGCAGGACAGCACGCTCACGCTCGTCGTGGAAGACTACCTGGCCGGCACCGGCTCCTCACCGATCTACGGGACGCAGGTGAAGGCCGGGTATACCCCAAACACGAACATCTCGCCGGGCGCGCCTATCGCCCCGATCGTCTTCGAGGCGCCAGTCCAGATCGCCTCCAACAGCGGCCTCGAGATCTGGCTGCTGACCGGCGGAGGCGCCAACTGGGGCGGGTGCGACGTCTACACCTCGACGGACAACCAGACCTACCGCCTCATGGGTAGGATCGAGGGCGGCTCGCGCATCGGCGTGAACAACGCGGACTTCCCGTCCGGCTCCGACCCGGACACGACGGACACGCTCCAGGTGAACCTGTCGACGACGGGCGAGCTCTACAGCGCCACGAGCACCAACGACGTCGACCTCGGCCACACGCTGTGCTTCGAGGGCGGCTACCCCAACCCCCCTGCCCCGACGCTCGGCAGCATCGCGGGCGGCGCGCTGACCGCGACCGACTACTTCACGAGGGTGACCTACGTCTTCTCGAGCGGGGAGGGGCCGCCGTCGCCCGAGGACAACCTCTCGCTCCCGGCCAGCACGTGCCTAGTGGTGACGTCGCCCGTCGCGCAGACCGGTGCGACGGGTTGGAACGTCTACGTGGGCACCAGCACCGGTGCAGAGACCAAGCAGAACGCGTCGCCGATCTCAATCGGCACCAACTGGACGGAGCCGACCGGCGGGCTGATCGGCGGCACGGCGCCGCCCCCGTCCGAGACCTCCTACGAGCTGGTGGCGTACGAGACTGCCAACCTGGTCACGGGCAGCGAGTACAACCTCGGCACTTACCTGCGACGTGGGATGTACGGCACGACGATCTCCGACCACCCGGCCGGGTCGCAGTTCGCACGCCTCGACGGGTCTCAGCTCGCTTTCCCGTACGACCAGGCGCAGATCGGGCTCACGCTCTACATCAAACTGCTCTCGTTCAACCTCTGGGGCGGCAACCCGCAGACGCTGGCCGAGGTGCAGCCGTTCCAGCACGTGATCGAGGGGCCTCCCCTCCCGGGTACGGTGCAGAACTTCAGCGCCACGCAGGTCGGCGGCGCCGTCGTGTTCGTGTGGGACGACTTGACAGACGACGCGCTGAACTTCTACGACATTCTCTACGGCCCCGTCGGCGGGGCAGTCGGGACGGCGACAATCCTCACAGAGGCCTCGCGCGCGACCGAGATGACCAATGCTAGCGTCATCCCCGGCACGTGGATCTTCTACATCCGCGGCCGCGACATCGCCAACCAGTTGGGACCCGTCAGCTCGGTCGAGCTCGTGGTCACGAACACGAACAGCCTGGTGTCGCAGGTCGCCCAGGAACCGACCTGGCCGGGCACGCTCTACAACCTCTACCTCCACTGGACGGGCGTCCTCGTGCCGCTGGACCAGCAGGATGCCGGGTTCTACACCACGCTCTCGGCGCCCTCCGCGCCGACGCTCGGCAGCGTGGCCGGCGGTTCGCTGGGGCTCACGACGTACTATGTCAAGATCACCTACGTCGACTCGACGGGGGAGACCACCGTCAGCTCAGAGTCCTCGCTGGCTGTGCTGGCGCTCAACCTCCTGACTGTCGCCTCGCCGTCGATTCCAGGCGGCAGCCAACCCGCCACCGGGTGGAACGTCTACGTCGGCACGTCGAGTGGCTCGGAGACGCTACAGAACGCCACGCCATTGGTGCTAGGCACCGGTTGGACGGAACCCGTCGGCGGCCTCATCACCGGCGCCTCGCCACCGTCCCTTAACACGACAGGCTGGCAGATCTTCGACGCCATGGTCGCGAACCCCGTCGCCACGGCGTACTACACCGCGCCCACAGTCGACACGGGGTACAACGACAGCCTGCGCGTCTACTCTTCGATGGCCGGCACGCTGGGGGCTGGCGAGTCCGGCGCGGCGGCGAACCTCCAGTTGTCTATCGACACGTGGTTGACGGGCGGGTCCGACCCCAACACGTACATCAACTGGAGCATCGGCTTCGTCACCATGCGCTACCTCAATGCGAGGGTGACGTATAGCGGGATCACAGCCGGCAACGTCTCTTACATCACGGACTTCACGCCGAGCATCGACGACGCGCCGCAGATCGAGAACAACAGCTCGGGGCCTGCTGTCATCGCCCCCGGCGGGACGGCGGTCACCTTCGCGACGCCGTATCACTCGCTCCCGAACGTGGTCTGCACCGCGATAACGACGGGCACGGCACTCACTGCATCGGCGGCGGGTATATCGAGCACAGGCTTCACCGCGCACGTGTGGAACAGCTCCGGCTCAGACGTCGGCGGCAGCATCAACTGGCAAGCAACAGGAAACTAGGAGAACAGAAAAATGAGCGGAACCAACCCGACTGCGAGCTACACGCAGACGAACCACACGACGACCAACGCGGCCGCGTACACCGGGCAGATCGACGCCAACTCAGTCGCCGCCGCGCGCGTGGTCGACCAGTTCCTGCCGCACCAGTCTGTGACGCCGAACATGACGATCACGCTGGACGCCGGTTCGATCATGAACAGCACCAACAGCCCGGTGTTGACGGAGGTGGCCAGCCAGGTGTCCGGCACCATCACTGCGCCCTCCGGCAGCAACAAGCGCATCGACCGCGCGGTCATCAACGCGCTCACCGGCGTCCTCTCGATCGTCACCGGCACGCCGACGACGGGCACCCCCTCCGCCCCGACCATCACCGCGGGGTGCTTCCCGGTCGCGCAGATCGGCACCGTCGCCTCCCCCCTCCTCTCGACGACGACGGCGATCACCAACGCTATGGTCGTGGACGAGCGCAACTTCTGGGGTGTGACCGCGGGTGAACTCCCACTTGGCGCACTCGCCACGCAGTCGAACAACACGGTCCTCGCGAACATCAGCGGAGGCACGGCGTCCCCCTCCGCAGACACATTGACGGCAATCATAGACGCGTGCATCGGCTCTACGCAGGGGAACGTCCTCTACCGCGGGGCGAGCGCGTGGAACGTGCTGGCCCCTGGCACATCTGGTCAGTTCCTGCAGACTCAGGGTTCGAGCGCTAACCCGCAGTGGGCGAATGCGGTCGGTCAGCTGCACTACACCAACATCACCAGTAGCGGCAACTTCACGACACCCTCGGCCACCACTTCGTCGACGCAGTTCAAGATCACGATCACGGGCGGCGGCGGCGGCGGCGGTGGACAAAGTGGCGGTAATGCAGCGCCGGGCGGTGGCGCCGCGTCCACGGCGGTCTACATCGCGACAGGTCTGTCGCCCAGTACGAACTACTCAATCACGATCGGCGGTGCAGGCGCGGGTGGCACGTCAGGTGCAGGTTCAGCGGGCGGAAGCAGCATTGCGGTTTTTGGTGCAACGACGGTCACCGCACCTGGTGGTGGTGCTGGAACCGCTGGTCTTAGTCAGGTGGGCGGTGCTGGCGGCGGCGCTTGTACGAATGCTACGTTATCCATATTGGGTGGCGGTGGCGGTGCGAATGCTAACCAAGGTGGCGCGCAATTCTCTGGCATCGGCGGCAGTTCATTTTGGGGCGGCGGTGGCGGTGGCGTTGCAACAACGGGTAATGGTGTCGCCGGTCAAGCCTATGGTTCTGGTGGTGGCGGATCTTCTAGCACTGGCTCTGCTGGCGGCGCAGGCGCGAATGGTGTTTGCGTAATTGAATGGGTTCTATAGGAGAAAATATCATGCGTACAGCACTCGTCGACTCTAACAACATTGTCAAGAACTTTATCGAACTGCGCGACCAGGACGATCTGCCGCCGCTGCCTGACCCTATCCCTGTGCCGGTGGAACCCGTAGCGCCCAGGAGGCCGACAGCGGAATCCACACCGGATGAAATCCAGATCTACTTCGCAGACCTGTCCGCCCACTTCGCTAATCTCAAGAGTTACGGCGAGGCGATCCAAACCTACCACCTCAATTTCCAATTGTGGGAGAGAGAATACCGGGAGGCCAACAAGTGGCGCTACACCCCGCCGGAAGGCCTCACGGTGCAGCAGGTCAATTACTGGGTACAGATCGGACAGTCGGTCGATACCCCCGAACAAACTCTAGAGTGAGGCGAACCATGTTCACGTTGGACACGACGCAGATCATCACCGGCCTGCTCGTCGCGGCCGCGTGCATGCTCTTCAACCGCGCGCGCGGCAGCAGGCTCTACGAGGAGACCGACTCCACCGAGGCGGGGAGGCTGGTCAGCATGGGGCTCATGGCGCTGTGCGTAGGTGCGCTGGAGCTGCCGGACTGGCACGTCGCCTTCGAACTGTTCTGCTGGACGTACATCTCGCTGATGCTCTGGTGCACGCCGGCATGGGACAAGTACTGGTCGGAGGAGATCGGCAACGACCCCGACCACTCGAGGCTGTACGGCCTCGCGTGCATGACCGCGCGACAGGCGCTGTTCGTGCCGGTAGTCGTGGGCGACGCGCTCATCCTCGGACACCTCGACCGGGCGGTCTACGCGGGCGTGTTCGTCCTCATGGGGCTGCCCTACTACGTCTACGGTTTCATCAACAAGGCCCACGCGGTGGAGTTCTCTGAGTTCACCGACGGAGCGATCATCGGATGCACCCTGTACGCACTAACACTCTGACGGGGTCCACTCTGGCCGACGGCAGCAACGCAACTAAGGATATGACGGAAAGGATTGAGATGTCTGACATTACAGTACTGACTTGGGTGATCGGCCTCGGCGGCACGTTCTTCATGGTGCTCATGGGCGTCATGTGGGCCTACATCCTCCGGGCGGTGGGGGCCATCTACGAACACATCAACGGGGAGGTCGAGAAAGTGGAAGGGTTGCTGACGAAGCAGTACGACGAGCATAGGGAGGACTTCAAGGATGCGGACAGAAAGTTCGCGCTCAAGGACGATGTGAACGAACTCAAGGGCAACCTCGCCAGCGTGCGCAGCGAGATGAACCTCCAGTTCGGCAGCCTCAACACGCAGATGGGCGGCCTGTCCGCCCAGCTCAGCAGCATCGTCGGCATCATCACCAAGACATCGAGGGGAGACTGAACATGGACACAACAGACCCGCAGGACACGCTCGGCCGCACGATGTTCGGCGAGGCACGCAACCAGGGCGTCGACGGCCTGACCGCCATAGCCAACGTGGTGATGAACCGCATCGCGCTGCCGGACCACCCGCACTTCGGGCACGGGGACGTCGTCGCCTGCTGCCTCGCCCCGTGGCAGTTCTCCTGTCACAACGAGAACGACCCGAACAGGGCGCTGCTCGAGTCAGTCGACGCGTCGGACCCGATCTTCGCGCAGTGCCTCGACATCGCGGCGCAGGCCGTCGCGGGCGATCTAGCGGACCTGACCGACGGCGCCACGTTCTACAAGGTGGTGGGCACGCACGCGGACTGGGCTGAGGGCCAGACGCCCTGCAAGGTCATAGGCAGACACGAGTTCTACAGGGGGATCGCATGAACGTCACATCCATCAACAACCAGACATCGATCGGGATCATCGCGGGTGAGACCGTCGCTCTCTCCTTCGCCCTCTCTCAGGCGAGCGGCGCAGCGATGGACCTCACGGGCTACTCGCTCAAGTGTCAGATCAACGTCGGCGCCGACCCGCTCACACTCAACACCATGAACGGGGGGATCACCGTCCCGAGTCCGACCACCGGGCAGTGCGTGCTCAACATAGCGAGCGCAGTGACCGCATCGATGCCGCCCGGCTCCTATCCCTACGACGTGTGGATCGTCAGCGGCGCGGGCGTCGAGACGCCCATCTTCTCGGGTAATTTCTCTGTAACCGCAAACGTGAGTCCGGTCCCATGACAAACGTCACCATCGTCTCCCAGCCCACCGCCGTTGTCGTGGTGAACAACGCTATCAAGGTGACGTTGTCCCCGGTCTCCATGGTGGTCAACCTGGCGGGTGTCGGTCCACAGGGCGCGTCCGGCCGGGGTCTGCCCGTCGGCGGCACCACGGGCCAGGTCGCCACGAAGAGCAGCAACGCGGACTACGCCGTGTCGTGGCAGACACCGACTCCCGCGGGTGTGACGTCAGTCTTCGGCCGCAACGGGGCGATAGTCGCGACGGCCGGGGACTACACCACCGCGCAGGTGACGGAGAACACGAACCTCTACTTCACGAACTCCCGGGCCATATCCGCGCCCCTCACCGGTTACGCGTCCTCCGCCGGCGTCATCGCGGCCACGGACAGTGTCGTCGTGGCCATCGGCAAGTTGAACGGCAACGCAGCCTCGTTCGTGGCCGGCCCCAGCTCGGCGGTCTCCGGGCACATCGCGTCCTTCAGCGGCACCGGGGGCAAGCTCGTGCAGGACAGCGGCATTGCATCTAGCAATCTTGCGCTATTAAATGCTGACCAAACTTTCACCGGACAGAATCTTTTTACCAATACGACAACAATCAGCACGGGCACATCGGCAACGACTGCCTTAATCGTACAAGGCTTTTCCGCTATTGCAGACGGCTATAACCAGCCACTAATCGCTGCTTACGATTCGACAGACGATGTTCTGTTCGGCATTGGCGCACTCGATGAAAACTTTGGGGAGAATTGGTGCTCCTTTACTATGTATGGGGGATATGGCCAGCGATACGGAGAGATTAATTATTGTAATCGTGACGCGAGTGGGGAGCAGCGTAGATACACCACTTATGTGTATGATGTAAACGGCGATGATAGCTTGCTTCAATATGCTGCCGGATTTTCAAACGGTGAGTTCGTGCAGTGGGGTGCTGTAGGGGCTTTCTACGGCATAGGGATTAACACCGGGCGGTTCTACAACAATGACTCCTACCTGATGGATTTTGATGGCGGAAATATTAACGGCGATTCCTCGAATACATTTATGTACGATGCCGGAAATTCTCAGGGGGATGGCAACGGGAATATTTGGAATATCACACCGAATGGAACAGCATTTTTTAGTACAAGTGTAAGTACAGAAACATTGATATTTAATAATGGCCTTGGGTATATCACAGGCTCCTTTATTATGAGTGGTGGTTCACCTACATTTGAAGATGGCCTGGTATCAGAGGCCAATATTCAGGGGAGCGCATTCTCCGACACAAATGGCAACATCTATTTGAGTACGGATAATGCTGGTGATATTCTTCTTGGCGATCCCGGGAGTGCGTATTCTGCCGTGACGCTTAGTATAAGCCAATCGACAGGTATCACGGCGGGGCAATCACTTTCGACACCTATCGTCAACAATACGGCAGTCCAAACAACCGTGAGCGGCTCTACTTCCGGCTCGGCAGTGTTTTCGCAACCGGAGCAGGGCAGCAGTTATAAAAAGGTGATTATCTATTGCGCCGCTTTGCTAGGGACAGCATCATACACATTTCCTACCGCATTCTCACACACGCCCGCTATTTTGAATACCAATGAACTCACTGCAACACTTATTACGAGCCTTTCTACCACTGCTGTCACCGTGACTGGAACTACCAGCACGGGTTTTTTAATCATCGAAGGTTTTTAAAGGAGACTCTTATGACTACACAGATCGACGTACTGAACGCTAATGTCGCTGCTGCCGAGGCACAGCAAGCAACAAACACGGCCAATGCAGCCCGCCAGAATACCACTCTGGGCCTGCAAATCACCAACTGGCAGAGCCAGATTGCTACGCTGCAAGCGACACCTAGCCCTACGCCTAGCCCCACTCAGGGGTCCTGAGACGACATCAACTATCAACAAGGAGCTATACAATGGCCGACCCTAAACCAGTGAAGAACGCAGAGAACGCAGTCAAGGCATCTGTGGCCGCGGCGTCAGCCACCGTGGCGAGCACGGCTGCAGATACGAAGGTCGCGGTGACCGAAGTGACAGCAGACGTCAAGACGATCGTGGTCAACACCACCGACGCGGCCGATCTGCTCGTCGAGCGTCAGAAGAAGCAACTCGAGAACGAACAGAAGTCACACCTGCACGAACTCCTAGCCTGGACAGCGCAGAAGTTCGATGCTGTCGGCCTGAAGATCGCCGACGAGGTCAAGAAGCTCTCTACCGTCGGCGCGGACGTCGACTCGCACCTGCACGAGTTCCTCACGCTCATCGTCTCGAAGTACAAGGCCCTCGACATGAAGGTCGAGGACGAGATCAAGAAGCTGTAGCGTGGGGGTCGTAGCAGACCTAGTCACCGGGGGCCCAGGCCTAGGTGACATCGCGAGCCTAGCCAAGGACATCATCGACCGGGTGGCCGGGCCCGACAAGGCCCAGGCCGAGAAGGACGCGCAGGAGTTCATGCTGAAGGCCGAGGCGCTGGACTCGCAACTCGCGGCGGGGCAGCTGGCCATCAACCAAGTCGAAGCGGCCAGCAACTCGCTCTTCGTCTCCGGGTGGCGGCCGTTCATCGGGTGGGCGTGCGGCGCGGCGTTCGTGTACCACCTCATCCTGCAGCCCGTCCTCGCCTTCGCGTTGGCGAACACAGGCCACGAAGTCAAACTGCCCGACTTCGACACGAGCACGTTGACGACTACGCTGATGGGTATGTTGGGTTTAGGCGTGCTCCGTACGACGGAGAAGCTGGCCGACAAGGGCAACCTGCCCTGGCAGCAATAGAGATACCAGTCTCCCTGGTTGCACTGGCCCCTCGGACGCGAGTCCGAGGGGCCCTTTTTCTTTACGTCAACCTGTTGAGCGTCGCAGACGTCTTCGACTTAGGGCGCTGGAAACGGGTCAGCATGACGTACCCGGCGAAGCCCTTGTCCTCCTGCCGGATCCGCATCAGGTACCACCGCAGGCACTTCTCAGAGGTCTTGGCATCCGGGAAGAGCTGGCCGATGCGCATGAGTATGGAGTTGAAAGAGAAGCCGATCTTCCAGTCGTCCTTCGTCTTGCCCGGGAAGTGCACGGCGACGAGCAGCTGGCACGCGACAGTCTTCACGCTAGACACGTCCGACAGTTCGGGCATGTCGGCGATCTCGGCGAGCGCGTCCTTCTTGGTCTCGATCACCATGCGCACCTCGGCCATGACGTGCGGCTGGGCGACGGCGACGGCGACGGCGACCGTCGGCAGGTTCTTCTTGGTGTGGGGTTTCAGTTTGTGGGTGAGTCTCGCCTTCTTGGCAGTCTGTGGCATGGTCAGTCTCTCCTGTAGGTTTCAAGTGTTTTTGCTGCATTCAATGTTCTTGATCCTGGTCTCTACGTACCAGTTTAATTTCCCGTCGTCAGGCTCGACGTCGCGTCTACCTTCTACGAATATGGCCTACGAATCGGCCGCGTAACGCCCGCATCCGGGGAGGGACTCCACGTCGGCAGACGTCTCGGGCCTCCGGGCGAGCCAGGCCTTAGCCAACTCGGGCAGCCTGCGTCCGCGCTGACGCCACAGTCCCAGCGGTCGGAGCGTCCTGCCGATGTCGTAAGCCCTCGCCCGCGCGAGGTGCCCCGGCGTCGGGTACCTCCTGCGGATGGACAGGAACGCCGGCTCGGCGACCTCCCACGTCGTCCTGTTGACGAGCGAACACGCGACCAGCATCCAGAAGGGTCGGCGGAGGAGGTCCTCCTGGAAGAGTCTCCCCCTCGGCGGCGCGACCGACCTCACCCGCGGTCCTCCGACATGATCTTGGCCACCGACTCGTAGCTCGGCGCGCGGAGCGGTCTGTTGAGGCGCTCGAACTGGGCGACCTCCCCGTTCTCGATGAGCAGCTGATGTCGGAACTCGGCCAGCGCGTCCTCGACGCCGTACACGACGTCGTCGAGGTTGCGGATGAACTGCTGCGTGTTCTGCAGGTCCGAGCCGCCCATCGGCTCGTCCATCATGTCGTTGAAGAGCACGCCGATCTGTTTGGCGATGCTGTCGATGCGGTGTTTGTAGTTGGTCGTCATTGTCAGTCTCCTGTGGTTGGTTAGACAGAGGGTTGGACGTAGTATTTGCGTTCGAGGTACTTTATGGCCTCGTCTTGGTCTGTGGCCATCAGCTCCCGGACGTACTCGCACTCGTCGCACCCGCATGCGGAGGTGACAATGGCGAGCGCTACGGCGTACGTGTCGTGGCGCTCGAAGGCGTCCAACATAGCTTGACCGGTCTGTTGGACGGAGTTCTTCTCCACCCTATTTTTAACTGGGAAATCTATGATTTGGGCTGACATGGTCGGTCTCCTTTTTTTGATTGAGTTAATTGTCGTAGCGGACAAGGTACCCGCGGGTGCCCTGCATAGCCTTGAGCTTCTGCACGCCTTGTCCGTCGTGAACTACGTAGCCGGCGCTAAGCTTCGTGACCTTGTGACCGGTCTTCCGCAGCTCTCTCAGCACCATCTGAAACACGGGTTTACTCAGCACGCGCACCGTCATGGTGTACCTCCTTGCTCAAGGCACCTACGAGTTCGAGTTGCGTGAGGAAGTCGAACTGGTTGAGGTTCAAGACGCGGTAGCCTTGGCTGTACGCGCCAAGGCACACCACTAGCACCACGGACAGGAAGGGTATGAGCGTCTTCATAATGGTACCTCGTCCAAGAACTCGTCTATCTTCTCATCCTCGATTCTTTGTAGAACAAGTTGGAATGCGGCGAGCATGCCGCGACTGTACACCTGTCCGTCGAACACGATGTCCTTCTCCAAAGTCTTTATTTGTTTACGCACGTAGCGTTCTGTCTTAGTCATGGTCAGTCTCCTCATTTCTTGGTTTGAATTTCGATGGCTCTGCTCCACGCACGATTCATAAAGTAGTAGAATTTTTCGTCTTCTATGTTCGCTGTGGCGTCGCATTTCTCAGCCGCCTCTAACATAGCCATGTTGGCGTCGTAGTAGTCATTCGCGTTCTTGACTCTGTCTGCTGAGAGCTTCTTGCCGTCGTGCGCGAACCAACGTGTGAGAATCTTCAAGAACTCGTTCGCGACGAGTTCAACATTTTCTTCTGAGAATAATGGATCTTTCTTCATGGTCAGTCTCCTTAGCGTGTGGAAAAGTGGGGAGCCCGTAGGCTCCCCTTAGGGTTAAGCCTTGCGGGCGATCTTGACGCCCACCATGACGACTTCAGCCATCGTCATGTGTCCGAACTCCATCGTCAGATAGTTCCAGCATTGCGTGAACGTACCTGAGAACAAGATGTCCTTCTGCTGATAAACAGCCCAATAGGTGGTTTTCGATTTTTCCATGGTTTTCTCCTAGGTTTCATCGACCGGATGATCCCGATCGATTAAGAATATTGTGCCATGTCCAAGCTTGGAAGTAAAGCACTATTTTCAAGTATACTTGGACTTTATAGCTAACGAAAAGTTACCAGACGCTCGCCCGGCGCAACACATCCATGGGCGATGCGTGTGCGTCGATCCAGGACACTTCGTCCATGGCGTCCTCGGTCATCCCTTCGTACAGCGCGCGGGCCATGCCGCCGCTCAGGAGATAGTGGACCCGGGGGCCGTTGCCCTCGACCCTCACCAGTACCCAGGCCCTCCCGTCGACCAGCCACCTGTTGTGGAGCCACACCACCTGCTTGACGCGGAAGTGGTCTAATTTGATGATGTCGTGTCTGTGCTTCGGCCTCTTGGCGATCTTGAGCTCTATCCAGAACTGCAGACCGCCGGTGCACCCCTCCACGTCCGGCGTGCCGGACGACGCGGAGTTCTCTATGCGCGTGAAGTGGAGTCCCTTGACGTCCTTCCACACCCTGTACAGCCAACCCCAGAGGGAAGACTCCAGGCTCACCGGCGCACCTCGACGCGCGTGTGGCCGACTCGGATCTCGGTGACCACGGTGCCCCAGTTGAGGACGCGGTGGTCGGCCTTCACGCCGCGGAAGATGGCGTTGGGCGAGTGGCACAGGAAGAACTCGGTGACCCGTTCCTCGGCGATCGCCTGCAGCGCCACGTCCTGTCCGCCGATGAGCCACGCGTCGGGGTACTGCGCGTCGAACGCGTCGAGCGTGCACCCGCGCCTCGGGTCGTTGGACAGCGACACGAGCGTCCTGGCCTTGAGCGCCGGCATCGTCTCGTAGGTCTTGCGGCCCGCGCCGAGCGGCTTGCCCCCGACCATGGTCATGAGGCGGAAGACGAGCTTGTCGTCGAACCCCGTCCAGGACATGTCGTCGCTGTCCTCCTTGGCGATGTACCCGTCCTTGCTGACCGCCATGATGAGCTTCATAGGGATGATACCTCCGTCTGTGTGAAGTAGTCCGTGTTTACCCCCGCCTCGCGCATGATCTGGCCTCCCCAGTCGCAGCTGTCCTTCCACGAGGACACTCGGTCGATGGGTGGCGACACGACGCGCGCGATGCGCGCCTGTATGATGGCCTTTGCGCACTCGAGGCACGGCTGCCGCGTCGCGTACAGCGTCCACCCGGTGAGGTCCTTGCCTGAGTTCAGGATGGCGTTGAGCTCGGCGTGCACCGTCAGGTCCACGCGCAGCGGCCCATTCAGCCTGGCGTCGCTGTCGTCCACACCGACTGGGAAGCCGTTGTACCCCACGCTGAACTGACGCTTGTCGGGGGAGACGACCACTGCGCCGACTTTGACCTTCGGATCCTTCGACCAGTCCGCCACACCGCAGGCCATGTACATGAACCTCTCGTCCCACTTCCCGAGCTTGGCGATGACGGGCATCTGCCGGTCCTTCCTCACAGCACGAGCTCCGGGTTGCACTTGAATGTCGGCCACTCGGCCTTGCTGGCGCGCTCCCTGTACGACGCGACGAACCCGTCGGGGTCATCCGTGACGTCGCCCAGGGTGGCGAACCCCATCAGCGGCACATTGCTGTAGGTCGGGATGGCTACCAACGACTCCTCAGCCATCTTCGTGTGCACGTCGTAGAGGTGGGGGTGCGCGAGCGTCACCGTCATCGTCCCGAGCGTCGCGGGGACGCCGAGGCTCGCGCAGAGCACGTCCATGAGGATCGCGTGCCCCATAACGTCGTACGGCAGCCCGACGAAGACGTCGCTCGACCTGATGAACAGGCTCGAGTGTAAGGTATACTCAGCTGGGCCATCTTCATCAGCCCGATATACCTGTTGCAATGACAGGGTAAATCCGACTGGACACGGTACGTTCTTCGAAGGCCTGCCGAGACCGTCCTTGGTCGGATCCCACGCGGAGACGTAGATGCGGCGGTCCGACGGGTTGACCGTCAACGCGTCGACTGCGTCGCGGAGCTGGTCGCGGCCGAAGTGCGTCCGCCAGCGGTAGCCGTACGCGGCGTCCACCCCGCCGTCCGGCTCGGCGAAGGGTTTCCAGATCTTGCAGTACCTGTCGAGCCACTTCGTGTCCCTCGCGCCGGACAGAAACCAGGCGACCTCGGCCGCCGCGGTCCCGGGGTAGAGCTTCCTCACCCCGCACACCGGCATCTTCCTGTCAGACAGGTCGAGCTTGAATGACGCGCCGCCCGCGACCGCCCTGATCCCCTTGCCCGTGCGCCTGTTGAGTTTGACGGGCTCGTCGAGCAGTTGCTTCAGCAGCGAGGTGTAGTCTACTGGGAATAACCTCTGTGGCTTTGTCAGCAGCATCGGCTCAGTCCTTCTTCTCGAGGAGTTTCTTCAGGTGGTCGACATCGCGCTTCTTGCCGATGAGCCACTCCCCGTAGAACACGGCGTAGTTGATGCTGTCCAGCACCGTGTCGTAGATGCCCTCGAAGATCGCCGACTTGCCCTGGCGCAGCAGCTTGACCAGGCTCACGAGTCGGAGCCCCTTGAGGTAGACCATCTGGGAGTAGGACTCGTGCCCGAACGGGAAGTAGTCCTTCAGCTCCACGCCGGAGTTGTAGTCGTTGCCCTTCTTGAGGCGGAGCTCGACGACCTCGCGCAGCACCGGCGACATCGCCTGCAGCACGTCGATGTCAGCCTTAGTCACCGTGAGGTAGCGCGCGTGGTCGGGCGGGTTCCAGCCCTCAGGCTTCACCGCGTCGTAGCCGCCGTGGTCGGGGCGGTGCGCGACGGAGCCGCGGACCTTCTTCATATTGGCCTCGTGCACCTCGTCGAACGACGGACCGGCGAGCACGCCCATCTCGACCAGCGCTCCCAGCGCCACGTAGACCGAGTCGATGCAGGCGTCCACCTGGTCGTCGAAGGTCTTCGCGGACAGCAGCTCCGTCGCCTCCTCGTGCAGGTGTTTGTAACGCGCCTGCGCCCGCTTCTTGTCTAGTTTCGTCGGTGTGGACGGGATCGGGTAGCCGATGATCTCGCGTTGGAATCGTTCTACCTGCATCAGAAATTTACTCAGCATGTCGTCTTCCTTCTCTGTCGGTCAGTGGTTGAGTGCCCGCCGCCGGACTGACCGTACGGCGGCGGGCTTGTGAGGGCGGGTCTTAGGCTGAGGCACATGCAGAACCCCCGCTGCCTGCGTCGCCCCGAAAAGGATAACGGCCTCACAGGGAACAGCGTAGCGCGTGTGGCCGCGCCGACGGCACCCGCGATCACCCGCCGCGCAGCCCTTGGATTCCGCGGGCCGCGCGGCGTATGTTGCCCCTTATGTTCATGCCCCCGCGTCCGCCCATGGTGTCCTTCTTGGAACCCTTCGGCACTATGCCTATGAACCTCCCGTCCACGTAGAGCTTCACGTGTGGGCCGCCGTCGACGAACTCGTAGTTCAGGTCCCACCTCTCGAGCTCGTCGATTATTATCTTGGGGATTTTCACAACCCCTCCAATAGATTTATGCCTACTTCCGTATTTTTCTTGATCCACGTAAGATTCAATAATTTGAATTGATCCCAAGTAATCTCATACGCCATATAGCGATCTTTATACATAACCTCGAAGCCGAATATGTTCTCGAACCTCTGCATCCACTCTACCTTTGAACTCGCAATTCTTGACCTCGTCTTTTTCTTAGACACTTTATTTCGAATCTTATCCATGCGTTCATACCCTTTTAACAATCCCATGTTACATTCCTAGCAGAAGAGTTGCTTGCAACCGGCCTTCGGCAGCTCGAGCTCCGCGGCGTCGCCGGACAGCGTGTAGCCGATGCCGTGGTCCTTGTTGAGCTGGAAGAACACCGTGAGGATGTTCGAGCGGGTCGTGTCGAACTCCGCCATCGCTTCGCGCACGGAGCGCGGCTCCATGCTGTCCATGAACCAGTCGAGCACCCTGCCACGGCGACTGTCGCGCGCCACGGGCTTCAGGAGCGTCGGCCCTGCGGGCTTGCCCTTGCGCTTCTTCGGCTCGGCGCCCACCTCGACGGGCTTCTCGACCCGCATCGGCACGTCTAGGCCCATGGCCATGAAGACGCGGGTCGCGGTGTCGTAGTCGCGCTGGAAACCGTACCGCTCGTTCGCCTTCCAGTTCTCGAGCATCGTCTCGGCCATCCACCCCGCGCGGAGCGGCTTCCTCGGCATGGTCAGGCTGTTGTACTCGGCCGACTTCTCGCCGACGTCGTAGCCCTGGAACGTGAAGGGGCAGAACAGGCGCACCCTCCTCCCGCCCGAGGGCAGGACGAATGCGTGCGACCAGCCGGCGTTCGGCGGGTCCTTCACGTCGTTCGGGTACACGGCGCTCCGGGGCGACGGCCCTATGGTCCAGTAGACCCTGGCCCAGCCGAGTCTGTCGGAGAGCATCTCCATCGTCATCCCGTCGTCTGGCCACAGGGCTTCGACGGGTTCGACAGGTTTCCTTTGTTTCTTAGTTGAAACTTTAACCATGTCGCCCTCCCTAGTTCGTGCTGTAGCCGCGGTTGCGGAGGCAGGCGTCGATCAGGTTGGCCTGGTGGAAGACGCCGTCGCTGGCGCTGGTGTGGACCTGCGCCTCGTACTGGCAGTCCTGCAGGTCCTTCTGCTTCTGCGCGTGGGTGAGTCCCTGTTTGTCGTAGGTCTTCGGCGCGCAGGCTGCGAGCGTCAGGCAGGCGAGGATGGTCATAGATATTCGCATGGTCAGTCTCCTTTGTTCGAGTGTACTTGGATAATACGGTAGTCCCAGCCTTGGGTAAACCTGCGGAAGAACTGGGTAAAAGAGAGGGCCGCCGGAGCGACCCCCTCAGACCAGGCGCGGTGCTGTGGCCAGCAGTCCGCCTCCAGGTCGTCCCTTAGTCGAAGCCGCCCTCTGAGTCGTCCAACTTGGACGACTTCGCAGGCGCCTTCGGTGCGACGGGCGCCTTCGGCGCAGGTGCCACTGGCTTGGCAGGCGCTTTAGGCGCTGACTTGGTCGGCGCTTTCGCGGGCGCCTTGGGGGCGACCTTGACGGGGGCCTTCGGCGCGGCTTTCTTCACGAGCTTCGGCGCGGTGGCCTTCTTGGCGAGGGTAGGCACCTTCTTGCCGTCGTTGCGGAGCTCGGTGCGGTACCAGTTGATCGAGCTGATCTTCGTGTTGGCGCCTGGGAACTTCTTCAGGACTTCGGCGAGCGCCTGCTCGTTGGTCTTGCCGTCCATGATAGCGGCGCGCGCTACGTCGCCGATCTTCGCCTTAGGCTTCACGTCCGCCTTGACGGCGGCCTTCTTCACTGTAACAGTCATACTTATTCTCCTTGGTTGCGTGTTCGTACTGATACCCAGCTGATCTGGGTATGTGGGCTCATCCTGCACCAGTCTTGGAACTTGGTAAACCTGCGGCCCATGCCAGATAGGAGACCATTCCGGACCGGGACATGTCCTCGCCCCTGGTGTGCTTGCTCTCCAGGGACTCCAGTACGTGCCAGTCGATGAGGCCGGCGATGCGATCCTCCATCCAGTTGGTGGCCACGATGTCGATCAGGTCGATGTCCTCGCCGCCCGACACGGTGGCGCGCTCGTTCGCCTGCAGGCGGTCGCGGGCGCGGGGGCCGTACGAGTACCACAGGATGGACTTGCCGCGCGACATGTTGAGGCCGCGTCCGCCTGCCGCCGGCTGACCGACCAGGCCGTCCACGGCGTCGTCATCCATGAACCTATCCAGTGCTTCTAGCTTGGCGTTGCGCGACATCCCGCCGCGGTACTCCACGACGTCCATGCCGTCCTCCCGCAGGCGCTCGACGATCATCGCGATCTCCTCGCGGAACCTCGCCCACACTATGAACTTGCCGCGCGTGCTGAGCGCGAACGCGGCCTCCTCGGCCAGCGCGTCCAGTCGCGGGTTCGGGCCCTCCAGCCTCTCGACGTCTCCGTCGGGCGAGATGAAGAAGCCTCCGAGCACCTGCTGCATCTTGAGGACCCTCGCGCCGCCTTCGAACGTGGTCAGCTCACCGGACTTCAGCTGGATGATCGCGTTGTCGTACAGCTCGAGGTAGCGCTCCATCTGGTAGGCGCTCGGCTCGTAGAAGCGCTGCGTCGACACCAGCTTCGGCATGTCCTCGCAGTCGGACCTCAGCACGACCGACGTGAACGGCGCCATCCTCGCCTTGAGGTCGTCCAGGTTCTTGTACCCCTTGAGGACTGGGTACTTGTGGCCGTTGGCGGTGCGCGCCTCCTTGTAGTCGGCGTACTTCTCCTTGAAGTGCGTGAACCCGCTGACGTACGACCTGTCCGCCACCTCCCCCGTCGACACGAACCCGAGCGCGCCCGGCCTCAGCAGCTCGAACTCGCTGTAGGCGCTGAGCGGGCTGTCCTCGAGCGGGGTGCCGGACATGATGCGGCGCATGGCGGTCTTCTTGGTGAGCGCCCTGGCGGCCTTCGTGCGCTGTGAGCTAGGCGTCCCGTAGTCGTCGCACTCGTCGGCGACGAACAGCAGATCGCGGGCGTTTATGAACCTGGCTATGTACTTCCTGGCCCGGGCGTCGACGGTCAGCGCTTCGACGTTGAAGGAGAACCACGCCATGCCCTCGAACGCCAGCAGCGCCTCGAACTCCTCGTCGAAGCCCGGCCGCCTGCTGCGCTTGGCCGACCACGCCATGGCCATGCAGGGCACGTCGTCCCAGCTGTGCGCGGGTATCTCTCTCCTCACCCAGTTCTCGTGGACGCCGTTCGGGGCGGAGACCAGCCCGCCGTCCACGCGGCCCTTCTGGAAGTTGTAGCAGCCGAGGTCGATGATCGTCTTCGTCTTGCCGGTGCGCATGGACCAGAACAGGGCGCGCGCCTCGTCGTCGCGGTGCTCGACGAACTCCTTGAGCTGGTGCTTGTACGGTTTCGTCTTCACGTGTCCTTCTCCTTCTTGGCCTCCTCGGCCTTCAGCGCCTTGATCCTCGCCATCTTCTTCCGCATGCCAGACACCAGCTCCAGCTGGTGCGTGAGGACCTCCTCAGGGTACTGTTCCCAGTGTTCCGTGGGTGCCTTGGTCAGCCGGGCTAGCAGCCTCGCTTTCTCCTTGAAGTTGAACTGGTCGAACAGGAGTCGTTGCGACGGTCGCCCCTCGGGCCCGTCGTTGCTCACGGGTAGTACGGCGAGAGCCCTAGGAACTCCCCCGTCCATTGCGCTACTTGCACTTCGCACCTGACGCGACCCATCGGAGCGCACAGGGCTGCGAGGAACAGGTCGAGCAACTGTGCCTCCTGCCTCGCAGCCTGTTTTTCTAGTTGCTCCTGCACGAATTGCTTAAAGATAGGGGACTCAGGTGGCGTGAGTTCATCTATCCATATTTGGTCTATCTCGTATTTGAATTTTTTTGCGGTCATCTCGGAGCCTCGCCCGTGCGACTGTATATGCACACACCATCCTCGAAAGTCTTCATGTGCTTCGCCGACTCCAATGCCTTCGTGCACACCACTTCGCTCGGCAGTGGGATCGTGATGACCCCTCCCGCGGAGGTGCCGTTGGCCTTCAAGAACAATATCAATATGAAACAGTTGGTCAACATATTATCTCCTAATCATTTTCTATACCTCTTCCCGCGCCAACCCTCGGCCGCCACGGGACACCCCTCCGCCCACTCCGGCGTCTCGGCCATCAGGGCGTCGAACTCCTCCTGGTCCCCGTCCCACGCGTCGACCTCGCAGACGAGCTCGTCGTGCACGCTGAGGACGACGTCGTACTTGCCGCTGTTGTGCACGCGGAGCATCGCCTCGGCCATCAGGTCGCGCGCGGTGGCCTGCACGATGTTCTCGGTCAGCTTCCCGCCGTACGTGTGCACCCAGCCCCACTGCGTGACGTCGTCCTGTCGGTTGGTCTTCGTGTCCGTGTCCTTGCCGACGTACTTGAGTGTCCACTTCTCGCGCAGGAAGTACATGGGTTCGCCTGGGCGCGGCGGCAGGCCGTCCTTCGTCTCGGGGTTCACCAGGACGACGCCCGCCTTGCGCGCCTTCCTCCTCGCCTCGTACATCACCTGCTCGTGGGTCCACGGCGCGGGGTTGCCCGAGTTGTTGGTCAGGGTGAACCACTGCAGCTCCCCGTCGGCGCCCTTCTTCGCGCGGAAGTAGTAGGACATGCTGTGGACGAGCTGCGGCCACGGGTAGACGATGTCGCGGCCGGACGGGAGCCTGCAGCGCAGGAAGCGTCTGTCCTCGCTCAGCGCCCAGCTGACCCTGCCGGCCTGGTGCCACTCGCCGGGGTTCTTCATCGCGTGGACCGCCGTGTCCTCCTGCAGCGTCCACCAGCCCACCACCTTCTTGCACTTGTTGCGGTAGACCTTCACCGCGTGCGCGGCGAGCTTCTCGTCGATGACGATGCCGAACCGCTCGCACGTCGCGACGAACTTCGGCCACCCCATGCCGAACCCCAGCCCGAGCACCGCCTGCTTGCCCAGGTTGCGCTCTGGCTCCAACTCGCCCTTCCGACGCGCGATCGGGCGGCCGTAGATGTCGGAGGCCATGTCGCAGTAGATGCACTGGCCTGAGCGGATCAGCTCCAGCATCTCCTCCTCCCCGGCGTACCACAGGATGACGCGCGCCTCGATCGCCGCGAAGTCGGACACCATCAGGTCCCGGCCCGGCGGCGCGACGATGGCGCCGCGCGCGATGTGCGAGAGTCGCTCCATGACGTCGGGGTGCGCGGCCTCGAGCTCAGCCAGGTCGTTGTCCAGGACCTCGTCGCACGCGGCGTCCATGTCCTTCACCTTGCCCTTCGGGTAGTTGTGCGGCTGGATGCCCCTGCCAGCGAACCTGCCGGTGCGCTCCGCGCCGCAGTAGACCAGCGTGCCGCGCACGCGCGAGTCGTCGGGGTCGGACAGGCGCAGCATCGTCTCGAACTTCTTCGTCGAGGAGCGGTTGGTCCTGTACACCAGCTCCACCGCCGCCTGCACGTCGGGGTCGGAGTAGCCCCGGGCGAGCTCCGAGACGAGCGTCGTGCCCTGCGTGTCGGCGAGCGGGCGGTCGGCGAACGTGTCCATCCACGCCTTGAACGCGTCGCGCTGCGACACGGTCTTGAGCCCCGTGAGCTCGGCGAACTTCCTGTTGTTCCGCGTCTTGATCTCGTCGACGAGGGAGACCGCCTTGGTGGCCAGCCGCACGTCGACCATCACGCCGCGCGCGTTGATCGTCTGGTCCATGAACCAGATCTCCTGCTCGAGCGGTGTCAGGTCCACCAGCTGCGACGAGAGCCCGTGCTCGGCCTCGACGTCGCGGTCGCAGTAGTCGAACAGCTTCTGGAACTCCTCGGCCGTGCCCGGCCACGCGCCGTCCTTCTTGGGTCGACAGAGCTTCGTCATCACCCTGTGGCCTGCCATGTCCTTCTGCACGTCGAGCCTCAGCGCCTTGCACCCGTCTTCCAACTTACGCGGCAGCGCGTGCGCGGAGGCCTTCGCCGCGGAGCACCGCCACATGCGGTCGTCCACGGCGGGCCACCCCAACTTAGGCACGCAGACGTTCATCCATATGTTGCGTTCGAACGAGGCGTTGTGCGCCTCGATGACGACGTCGTCGTGTCCTGTGATCCAATCCCTCTTCTCGATGACCTCCAGCAGTTCCGCTAAGTCTTCGAAGCCTTCCTCTTGGATGCCGATCTCCTCATACGCTGGGTGCCACCTCGCCTTCGTGACGGCGCCGTTCGGCCAGTCGATCCGCCAGGACGCGCACATCACCTCGGTCGTCGGGTGTTTCGAGTACAGGTACGAACCGACCGACAGCGGGCCGGCGAGGGGGACGTGCGAGCGCGTTTCGAAATCAAAAGTCACTTTAGTAGTCATAGTTTTATTCCACGTTTCTCTCTATTCCTTTGTTGTTCTAGATATGTAGCCCATCGACAATTCGAAGGTTCGTAATCCTTGTTCCCATCTTTCCTGTCAAGTGTCATGCCGACAGGTCTTGGGCCCATGTCCTCTAAAAATAAGACAAAACTATCCCATCTGGGACAAAATTTAATTCCACGTCCACCATAATATGGATAATATTTATCATTGGGATTATTACATCTATTGCGAGCCATCATCCAAGAATGATATTCTGGAGTTTTATTCTTAGCAAATCCATGGTTTCTAGCACCAATAGGGGATGATTCATTGACGCTACCAGTTCTATGTAGACGCATATAATGTGTTTGGCATATACCTTTTATTCTCGATGGACGAGAACAATTGGAAACGCTACATGTGACCTCCGTCGTCATCAGCCCTTCTTCCGCGGCAGTAGCTTCTGCTGGTCGTTGATGAACTTGCGGGCGTTCATGACGACCGCTGCCGGGCTGTCCCCCTCTTCGACGACCACGGTGACAGCCAGCCTCTCGTTCTCAAAATCTCCTAAGTTCACTACTCTCTCAACCGTTATTTTAGTAACTTTCATTTGTCTGCCCCTGTTAAAGCTTCTGCCATTATCACTACCGCATCATGACCCCATGCACCTTTTGCAGCATTATAACACCAACACACTAGTTGTGTATTTCTTTTAGTATACCCCTTGCCTGGTTTCTTTTGGTCAAATGAAGGAGACCATGGATTACTTCTAAGAGTCTTAGATAAGTCCAACGACAGAGGGACACCTGTTATTTCGCATGTCATACCTTTAAGTCTTTTCTCTATCCAAGTAATAGTTAGATCAAAAGGTAATTCCCTTTTCAGAGCCCTGTTTTTCAATCGATTATATAGTGTCTTGGCATAATTCCTTCTACGCCAACTTATATTTAATTGACGTTGATATTCTAGATTTTTAAAATTCCAATTAACAGGTCGTGTTTTCATTGTCCTTCACTCCAATGCGGTGCCCTGGCCCATACAGGGTCGGCCAGTCTGACCCTCCCGTCGCTGTAACGCACAGTCACCTCCTCTGGGTCGACGGACACGACCTCCACCCGGTGGAACACGCCCTCCGCGTAGTCCGGCACCAACACCATGTCGCCGACCGCTAGGTCGAGCTTCTTGTTCTTGATGGGGGGACCCCTGCGGGCGAGCAGTCTCTTGAGGAGTTTAGGGGGCGGACTGTAGGGCTCAGGCGGCGGCGTGCCGGTGGCCAGCTTGTACTTGGCCACCGGCACGTGTTCGACGCTGACCTTCGGCGCCTTCACCTTCTTGATGACGCCGCCCTTCATCTGCCAACGCTTTATCGTCTCGGCGAGGATGCGGTCTCTCTCCTTCTCCTCGTCCTTCGTCATGCTCAGCCCTCTGTCTTCTTGAAGATGGCCCTGCCGAACTTCGCGACGTTGATATACTTCCTGGCGCGGAAGTCGGCGGTGCCCTCCATGGCGCACGGGGTGCAGCGGCGCCTCGGCGACTGGTGCGACCCCGGGGCGGTCTCGTAGAACACGCCCGTGATCCGCCTGCTGCAGTCGTCGCAGTGCTCCGGCGGCTCCGGGTGGATGATGTCGCGCTTCTTGACCACCGAGAAGCTCCGTTCGTTGATGCGCATGGTCAGTGCACCTTTCCCGCGTCCGGCTTCGGGTCGCCGTCCTCGAGCGCGCTCTCCGCGGCCCTGTTGACGCTCTCGACGATCTGGTCGAGGACGTTGCCCATCGCGTGGTGCGCGCAGCAGTTCTTGCTCGGCTCCAGGAAGATGACGCCCTGCTCGGAGTACTCGCGGTTTATCATGTAGTGCTTGCGGACCTCGAGGTCGGGGAACGCGGCCTCGACCTCTTTCCACAGCGCCTCGTTGGCGCTGTGCATAAGGCGCTCCATCTCCTTCTCGATCGTGAGCATCGCGACGCACTTCGCCTCGATGCTTTCGAAGAGGGCGCCCTCGATCTTGTAGGTCTCCCGCTTCTTCTTCGTCTGGTCGGTCATGCGTCTCTCCTCAGTTTCGTGTTTCTCGGTCCACCGGCCGGTGGGGTGCTGAAGGCTAGTTAGGCCGTCTTGCCCCTCCGTTTGAGCCTTTCACCCTCGGGTCTCACGCCACCACGGCGCAGCGTTCCTCGGGTATACTCGTCTCAGTCCATGTGCTGGACCCTGCCCCTACCGGTGCTGGTTGTTAGAAGCCGCCGTCCTCGTCGTCGGACGCGCCGAACTCGGCGCCCTGCTTGGTCAACCAGGCCTCGTCGGCCTCGGTCAACTCGTGGTCGGCGAACGCGGTCTCAGCGTTGGCGCCTGGGCCTCCGCCGATGCGCGGGCCGTCGCCCAACTTCTGCAGCAGGTTGAGCCCGAGCGCGACGCCCTTGCCCTTCGTGTCGTAGGAGTAGCAGTTCACCATCGCGCGGGCCCACACGCCTGCGTAGAACTGCTCCGGGTCGTTCACGATGCGGGCCGACTTGTCGCGGTTCCAGATGATAGGCTTGTGCGAGCTGGTGAGGCTGGCGAACATGCAACCCTCTGGGAAGCCCTCGAGGCCCTCCTTCTCGGAGCCGTCGCGCAGGCCCTTCTTGAAGTTGGCCGGCAGGTCCTTCCACTTCTTCTTGAAGGCCGCGATCGACACCTCGTCGAGGAGCTTCAGGATCTCGTTCCACTGCTGCTTCTGCACGGCGTTGAAGGTGTTCGGCATCCACACGGCGGTCACGCCGTACTTGCCCTTGTTCTTCGTGCCGTCGTCGTTCTCCTGCTCGCGCGCCACCTCGACCCAGGGGAACGAGACGCGGAACGGTGGGGTGACCAGTACCTTCTTGTCAGTAGCCATATCTTCTCTCCATATCAATGTCAAATATCCATATCGGTGGCCCGTGCTGGACACAGCGTCCAGTGGGTTAAGCCTAGCGTCGCTTCCGTAAAATAGAAGCCTGCACGGCAGCCCCCTCGTCGATGTCGAGCAGCTGCCACTTCTCCTGCGTCAGCGCGTGCGGCCACAGGAACACATCCCTGATCTTCGCTATGGCCTGCAGCGCCGTGGGGGCCTCGATCTCGGCGACGAAGTGCTGGATCCTCTGGACGCGGACCTTGAAGCGCCTCACACCAGGCCCTTCTCCTCCGCCAGCCACGCGGGCAGCTGCAGCGACTCGCCGTCCAGCTCGCACTGCGACTTCGGCACCCACGCCACCTTCCCCGTCGTGCAGCTCGCCACCCGGTACGCCGCCGGCGTCTCGTGGAGCAGCTCCACCTCTATGTCTAAGATCTTCTCCATACCTGTTGCCCTTCTCCTCGTTGCACTTCTTGCACATCAATTGCAGGTTAGCGAGCTCGTTGGAACCCCCCTTCGAGCGGGGTCTGACGTGGTCGATGGTGGCCTCGCGCTCGTGCGCGAACGCGATGAAGCACCCCTCGCCGGCGCAGAACGACCCGTCGCGGTTGAACAGCTGCCTCTTGATGCGCCTCTTCTGGTTGGACCACATGTAGCCGTCCCGCTCAGTCCCTCGTCTGACGCTCATGCAGGGCCTCCACGCGCCTCATGGCGTCCACCCCCTGGTCGGTGATGCGGTACTTGTCGCCGGCGATCGCGACGAGGACGCCCTTCTCCACGAGCGACGCCGCCATGCGGTCGTCGACCCTCGGCATCTCGCAGCGCGGGAAGATGCGGCGCTCCTTGACCAGTACCATGTCGCGCAGCGCGTACCACTGCGGGTTCGTGATGTGGAGGTAGAACTTATTTGTCATCGGACGGCTTCCATCTGGTGATTAGCGGATCCTCGAGGCTGCGTTCCAGCACCGCCTTGTCCATCGCGAACAGCGAGTCGGCGGGCGCGAGTTCCGACGGGAGCAGCTTGCCCCTCCTCTGGAGGTCGTAGAATACGTGGCCGAGTTGACCGCAGACTGTCACCTCGTTGCTGGGGTGGTAGACCAGCACCCCGCCCGGTCTGTTGAGTATGTCGGCGAACCGCTCCAACCTCTCGTCGTCAGTCAGCATAGTCCGTCCCCTCGTCGTCGGGGAACACGTCCTTCGGGTCGATCGGCGGCCTCGGGTCCGAGTCGCGCGCCAGCGTCGGTCTGCCCGGCGCCCTCGCCACGAGCGGCGCCATGACCTCCCTGCGCACCTCCTTGGGCAGCAGCTTCTCGGCCTGCGCGGGCGTCAGCATCTTCGCCGTCGTCACCACGAGCTGGTCGACGCCCACGCCGTGCTTCTTGAACACGCGGGTGGCCTTCTTCTCGTCCGCGAACGTGCGGTCGCCGAGCTTGCCCTCGACCAGCTTCCAGCCGGGTATCTTGAGGCCAGCCTTGC
>Ga0302277_1000652_pt1 | contig 26230 bp, 18 predicted proteins | sample III_Bog_N3_1_FD_198759 | JGI IMG/M metagenome (GOLD analysis project Ga0302277, IMG submission 198759) | Peat permafrost microbial communities from Stordalen Mire near Abisko, Sweden - III_Bog_N3_1 | ecosystem: Environmental > Terrestrial > Soil > Wetlands > Peat | place: Sweden: Abisko... | reverse complement strand
TGGAGTGACCCCCAAAACTGAGACAGTTGGGAGTGCCACACTATGCAGTAAAAGGAGCATGGAGTGGCGAACAACGGGAATCGATATAGTGAGGCATTCCGTCTAGCAGCAATCGAACGGATGAAAAGTTGCGAGACGGTAGTGGGCTTGGCCAAGGAACTGGGCGTAGACAAGCGTCAGCTTTACCGCTGGCGCGCTCGGCTCGAAGAACCAGATAACCAGGAGCCACCGCCAGCGACGGAGCGGGAGTCGTTGCTGGCGGCTGAGAATGCGCATCTGAAGCGGGCCTTGGGCGAAATGGCCCTGGAAGTGGATTTTTTCAAAGGTGCCTTGCACAAAATCACGGCTCGGCGCCAGAGCAAAACCGGCTCTGGCGCAACAGCATCTACGAGCAAATCCAGGAGTTGATGCTGATGCAAGGCAGCCTGAGTATCGAGCGGATGTGCCGCGTGAGCGGCGTCAGTCGGGCCAGTTTCTACCGCAGCTTTGAAGAACAGATGCCGATGGAAGAGGAGATGGAAGTGCGCTCGGCGGTTCAGCAGATCGCCGTCGAGCACCGCAGGCGCTATGGCTATCGGCGGATTGCAGCCGAGCTACGACGGCGCGGGATGAAGGTGAACCACAAGCGGGTGGCTCGGATCATGCGCGAGGATAATTTACTCGCCGTCGAGCCGAAGTCCTTCGTCGTAACGACCAACTCGCGCCACAATCTGGAAGTGTACCTGAACCTGGCCAAGCGAATGAATCTTACCGGGATCAATCAGTTATGGGTAGCTGACATGACTTACATCCGGCTGCATCGCGAGTTTGTTTATCTGGCCGTAATTCTGGATGCCTGGTCGCGCAAGGTGGTGGGCTGGGAACTAGCGAGAACACTGGCGGCCTCGCTGCCGATAGCGGCGCTGGAAAGGGCCATCGCGGAACGCCAGCCGCCGCCCGGCTTGGTGCACCACTCCGACCGCGGCGTGCAGTACGCCAGCGATGATTACGTGCGCGTCCTCGCTCAGCATGGGATGATTCCGAGCATGAGCCGGCCGGCCAATCCCTATGATAACGCCAGTTGCGAAAGCTTCATGAAGACGTTGAAACGGGAAGAGATTTACGCCAACGAGTATCAGGACATCGATGACCTGCGCAGCCATATCGAGGAGTTCATCGACCGCTACTATAACCGTCAGCGGCTTCACTCGGCGCTTGGCTACCGGCCGCCGGAAGAGTTCGAGCAGATGGCCGAACCAGGGGCGGCATCCAGCGGCGCTACGATGAGTTTTTTCAGGCATGGGGAAATCTATCGATGGAATGAAGAGCAAGGAAATGGGGCGCCGGATCGATCCAGCACCCCACCTCATCCCATCGATGAGTCTCCAGTTGGTTATTCCTTGGCGGGTTGGTCTCCACCAGGGCCCACCTCCGCTTCACCAACCAGGATTATTCTGAAGGAGCAAGGGCAGGATGAGTAGACAATTTCATTGAACGGCAAGTGGGGCACTCGCAAACTGTCTCACTCAAGGGGTTCACCCCAAGAGAGCTATGTGCACTCCTCGGTCGCACCCTCTCTTCAAGTCATTTCCGCGCCTCTCAATGCGACGGGCGTCAGCGCAACGCCAACCCTTCTCCTTGTCGATGGTCATGGCAAGGTAGAAAAGGCCTGGATCGGTAAACTCGACGATGTGGGCCAGAAACAGGTGCAGTCCCAACTCTGATGGAACTGCGCAAACCGCAATGCAGCATTTACCAACAGACCAAGCGTCTACAAGGAGAAACGCCATGAAGAAGAATATTTTCAAATTCGCTTACATCGCGGTGGCCGTCGCAGTGATGATCGTCGGTAGGCCAACAAGTGTATTTGCTTTCGGCGGGTGTGACTCGTGTATGGGGAATTGTAGCAGTTCAGTGTCGTCTTGCACCCAAGGTTGCAACAGTGCTGCTGAGCACGCTGATGATGCGTGTTTTAACCAAATTGGCAACGGTGCTACAGTCGATCAATGTCAGCAAATAGCGGAACAAGCAGGTCAAGACGCCCTAGCATGTAATCAAAACTGCGGGGAGAGCGCCTATTACTGCCAGTTATCCTGCGAAGCGATGTGTGATGAATAGAAACCAGTCAGAGATGCATGTCTATCTATGCATCTCTGACTGCAATATGGGCAGCGAGCGAATGCCACATCACACGTGTGATAATCTCACGCGGGCTACTCATATCCCATTGGGAGAAAGATACTCATGAAACGTGCCCGTAACTGCTTTTCTTGTGCCTGCGGATTGTTGTGCGCTTTTGCAATTTCACTGTATGGCGCAGTGAACGACGCGAGCGCGCAAGAATCTTCTGCGCCAATAAGATTTGAGGTGGCAACGGTGAAGCCGTCCACCTACGATCCAACAAAGCCCTCCATCCTTGATGCCTCAAAACACGGGATACACTACTACCCAGCGCGTTTTACTAGCGGCGGTATGCCACTCAAGTTTCTTTTTGCCATCGCTTATGACACCAATATGACCCAAATCGCTGCTCCTGGATGGATGGAAAAGCAGCCGTTTGACATTGAGGCAAGATTTCCTAAGCGAGCCACAAAGGATGACGTACCAAAGATGCTGCAGGCTCTTCTGAAAGAGCGTTTCAATCTGGCTTTTCATGTTGAGAAAAAAGAGGGAAAGGTCTACGCGCTGATTGTTGGCAAACACGGCGCAAAATTGAAACCGGCGCTCCCCGATTCGCCACAGGAAGACGCCAGTGCACCGTTGAAACCCGGAGAACAGTGGGTTGGTGAAGGCGAAGCCAAGCACAAGAAAATCATAAACAAGGATGGTTCCAACACGATAGACATGGGCAAGCGTGGTACCTGGACGCAAAAGTTCGACTGGCAAAATAAAACAGCGTACTGGGAAAGAAGCAAGATCACGATGGAAGAGTTTGCGGCATTTCTGCCATCAATATTGATTAAGGCTGGAGAGGGGCAGTGGAAGATCGTGGATCAGACCGGTATCAAGGGTGAGTACCACGTAGCACTCAACTACAAGTTGAGAAACATTCCGAATAAAGCGGAAAACGGAGATGCTTTTGACCCACTGGGCGATGGATCGCTGAATCGGTCGCTGAGTGCGCTTGGGCTGCGATTGGAAATCCAAAGGGCGCTGATCGAGAGATATGTGATTGATCATGCTGAAAAGCCTTCGGCAGATGCAGATTGAATTGTGCTTGACCTCGAAATGGTCTCGCGCTTCACCAGTATGTCAGGAAGAACAGCGATGATAGATGCCTCAAAAGACTTTGAGAAGTTGTGCAGGATCGTTGCCGTGATCGCGATCTCGCTCATTGGCACCGTGAATTCTGCCAATGCGCAAACAGTTTCCACCGCTCCGGCCTTTGAGGTGGCGACGGTCAAGCCGTCCACCTACGATCCGACAAAGCCGGGAACCTTCAATGCCGCAAAGCACTGGATACACGTCTACAAGACGCGCGTTATCTGCGGAGAAATGAGCGTAAAGAGTTTTGTTGCCGTCGCGTATGGTGTCCAGCAGTTCCAAATCTCAGGCCCTGGCTTGATGGATACACCCCTCTTTGACATCGAGGCAACATTCCCCAAAGGTGCCACCCAGAACGACGTACCGAAGATGCTGCAGGCTCTTCTGAAGGATCGTTTCAAGCTGGCCTTCCACATAGAGAAGAAGGAGTCGGAAACGTACGCACTGGTTGTTGGCAAGCACGGAGCCAAGTTGCTGCCTTCCCCCCCCGATCCACCGGCTGTTGATCCCGATGCTCCGTTAAAGCCCGATGAGAAACTTGTGGGAGAAGGCGACCACAAAACCAAAGTGACCACGAACAAGGACGGCTCCTCGACCCTCAATATGGGTGCGCGTGGAACCATGACGACCAGGGTTGATATGGCGACGGGCTCCATGCATTATGAACGGAGCAAACTTTCAATGGAAATGCTTGCGGAGAGGTTGGCTCATTGCACAGGAGGAGGTGGGCACAAGGTTGTCGACGAAACCGGCCTCAAGGGAAATTACCAGGCTGCGTGGGATTGCCCGATGGGTTTCTCTATGCCGAAGACTCAGTATGGCGGAGATGCCTCCGATGCGATGCCATCTGACCCGCAGAGTGGTGGAGTGCTGGATCGGTCCCTGAATGCACTCGGGCTGAAACTTGAAAGGCGTAAGGTGTTGATGGATGCCTATGTCATCGACCACGTCGAACAACCTTCGGATAACTGAAGCAGGGAAACTATGAGCTTGATGTATTGGAAGCGAAAGGTGCAAACGAAGATGCGATGCAATCCGACCGCAATTCTGATCCTTGTCGCGATGAGCACTGCTTCAGTAGCCTTGAGTCAAGCGGGTTCAACGCACGTCGCGCCTCACGATGGGGCGTCCGCACCTGCAACCTCGTTGTCTGCTAACTCACCATACCTGCCGTCGATGACGTTTGAGACTGCATCCGTGCGCGAAAACAAGAATATCGATATGAGTGCAGGCTTCACGATGAGCGGTCACTTTGTGGAGAATACGGCGACGTATCGTGCGATCAATTGGACGATCGATAGCTTGATCAGCTTTGCCTATGGAACTGACCAATATCGGATCGTGGGTACTCCGAAGTGGCAGTGGCCGACGATGTTTACGATTGAGGCCAAAGGCGGGCGCGAGGCGGATACGAAGATGGCAACACTGACCGGTCCGCAGCAGCAGGCAGAGGTGCAGCATATGTTGCAGGGGTTGCTTGCGGATCGCTTCAAGCTGAAAGTCCACTGGGAGACGAAGGAAGGAGACGTCTACAACCTTGTGGTAGCGAAGGGAGGACCGAAGTTGGGCAAAGACGCATCCATGACGCTGACGGCGAGTGAGTCGTCAACCAACCAGAAGTGCGATATGCGGGGATGCGAATTTATCGTGCATGGCATGTCGATGAAGGAATTGGCAAATACACTGGCAGCGCAGTTTGGGCGTCCAGTGATCGACAAGACGGGGCTGACGGGTAGGTATGATTTTGTATTCAAATACAAAAGCCGATGGGAGATGGATCGAGCCGCCGACGATGAAGACCAGACGCCGCCGCTGGATCGAGCCTTGCAAGAGAAACTTGGATTGAAGGTTGAAGGGGCAAAGGGACCGGTGAAGGTGTTGGTCGTTGATCACGTTGAAAAGCCTTCGGCGAACTGATTGCGCCAAACATTACAAAATAGGCAGATTCGATGACGGCGAAGACTTCGCGAAGGAATATGCAAACACGAGTGTACTGGATAAGCCGTTGTGTGCTGCTGATCGCAGTCGGTCTGTTGCTGTGCGTTACCGCTCAGGCAACCACATTGCATGGCAAGGTTGTCTTTGCAGGGCGCGAGTTGCCCGGCGTGCAGATTACTGCGCGGAGCGGGGACAAGACGGAGAGTGTCATCTCCGATAGCGCGGGTGCGTTTCAATTTGCCGATCTTTTCGATGGCAAGTGGAAGATTGAAACGACCATGCAGTGTTTTGAGAGTCTTCATGCCGATGTCGATGTGACTGCGGCGACTGCACCATTGCTACTTGAGATGAAACTGCTTCCGGCGGAGAAGCTTGCGGCGCTTGCGGATCAGGCAACGCCGGTGGCAAGCAATCCGCAGGAGCAGCGCGCGACGGAGGCTACAACCGGCAACGCGAGTGCAGCAACAGCGGCTCAGGCTGTAGGCACTCAAGCCAGGACATCTTCGCGCGGCAACGATGCCGCGGCGCAACAGCCACCATCCGCGCCTCCGCACGAAGAGAACGAACAGGGTGCCGATGGCTTTCTGATACAGGGAAGCGTGAACAACGCGGGGACCTCGGCGTTCTCGACGAACCCGGCCTTTGGCAACATGCGCTTTGGGGAGCATCAACTTTACACCGGCGGCCTGGAGTTGACCGAGGGCAATGCGGCGCTTGATGCGCAGCCTTACACGCTGAGCGGCGTCAGCGTGCCGCGGCCTGCGTACAACAATACCTCGGGCTCAGCCTATTTACAGGGTCCTCTCAATATACCGCATTTGATGCAGCATGGGCCAAATGCATACTTCAACTATCATTGGTCGCGCAATCAATCGGCGCAGACAATGAATGGCCTAGTTCCGACGGCGGAGGAGCGCGCAGGCAATCTGGCCGCACTCACCAATGCGCAGGGGCAAGCGCTCACGATCTATAACCCCGCAACCGGTGCGGCCTACGCAGGCGACCAGATTCCAGTCGCCGCGGAGGCAGCCGCGCTGCTGAAGCTCTATCCGCTGCCGAATCTGACCAGCGCATCTCCGTACAACTATCAGACACAGGCGCTCAATCACTCACAAAGTGATGGCGTGAGCCTAAGTATGTGGAAAAAAACGAATCACGTCGGCAACTTTAACGGACACTTCGGACTTACGAGTTCCAGCTCCGGGAATACTAATCTCTTCGGCTTTCTCGATCACTCAGACGCGCTGAACACGCAAGCGGGAATTGGCTGGAGTAACTGGTTTCAGCATCTCGGCATGTATGCCCACGCGAACTACAACTTCAGCCGCAATCGCAACACGCAGACCCCCTATTTTGCCAATCGCACAAATATATCTGGCGATGCCAGCATCAGCGGCAACGATCAGACTCCGGACAACTGGGGGCCGCCCGCACTGAGTTTTACGAGTGGCTTAAGCGGTCTGAGTGATGGAATCAGCTCAAACAACCGCACACGTACGGATGAGTTGTCCTCTGAACTGGGAAAGTGGGGACAGCATCATAGCCTCAAGTGTGGCGGCGATTTGAAGAAGCTGGAGTTCAACGACTACGGGCAGCAGAATCCGCGTGGCGCGTTCACCTTTACCGGCGCTGCAAGCGGCTCGGACCTGGCCGACTTTCTGCTTGGCATTCCCGACACAAGCAGCATTGCGTATGGCAATGCGGACAAGTATCTGCGCCAGACAGAATACGCACTGTACTTCGTCGATGACTGGCGCGTGCTTCCGAGTCTGTCCGTGAATCTTGGCCTGCGCTGGGAGTTCAGCGCGCCGATGACCGAGTTGTTTGGGCGGCTCGTGAATTTGGACGTGGCGAAGGACTTCAGCGCCGTAGTGCCGGTTATTGGTAGCAACCCCGTTGGCTCGCTGACAGGAATGCACTATCCGGCGTCATTAATTCATGCCGATCGCAGCATGATCGAGCCACGTATCGGACTTAGTTGGCGGCCCTTCGAGGCATCGTCGCTCATTCTTCGCGCCGGTTACGGCAAATATGCCAATACATCGGTGTACACAAGCATCGTGCAACAGATGACGCAGCAGGCGCCGCTTTCAACCAGTCTGAACGTGCAGAACAGTAGGGCGTGCCCGCTGACACTTGCGAATGGTTTCGTCTCCTGCGCAGCAACAACGAGTGACACCTTCGGTATCGATCCGAACTTTCGTGTGGGCTACGCGCAGATATGGAAGTTCCAGGCACAACACGATCTTCCACTCGCGCTGCAGATTACGGCAACGTATCTAGGAACCAAGGGCACGCACGGCGCGCAGGAGATATTGCCCAACAGCTATCCGCTTGGAGCGGCAAACCCGTGTCCTGCCTGCCTGGCAGGTTTTGTTTACGAAAGCTCTGGCGGCAACTCAATGCGCCATGCAGGCGAATTAATGCTGCGCCGCAGGTTGCGCAGCGGATTCGGCGCAACGGCCGATTACACCTTTGCCAAATCGATCGATGACGACGCGTATCTCGGCGGCCAAGGCCAATCCACAAGCTCAACGACGATTGCGCAGAACTGGCGTGATCCGCGCGCGGAGCGATCCCTCTCGGCCTTCGATCAAAGGCATCTGCTCAAGCTGCAGATGCAATACACAAGTGGGATGGGGCTGGGCGGCGGCACGCTGCTTGGCGGCTGGCGCGGCCGCGCGCTGAAGGAATGGACCGTGCTGTTCACGCTCAAAGTCGGCAGTGGATTGCCTGAGACACCCATCTATTCCGCTGCGGTTCCTGGCACGGGTTTCTCCGGCGTGCTCCGGCCGAGCGTGACTGGCGCACCTATTTACACGCACAATGCAGGTGCGCACCTTAATGCCGCAGCCTATACTGCGCCAGTCTCCGGGCAGTGGGGCAACGCCGGGCGCTATTCGATCACCGGCCCAGGCCAGTTCAGCTTTGATAGCTCTGTTGCACGCACCTTTCGCATCTACAAGCACACATCGTTCGACCTGAAGGCAGTATCTACAAACCTATTCAACAAAGTGACGTACTCAAGCTGGAATACTTACATCGGCAACGCGCAATATGGCCTTCCTGTTTCCGCAAACGGCATGCGCAATGTGCAAATTCAGATGAATTTGAGGTTCGAGAAATGAAGCGTGCGCTTGCGTTCCTTGCACTTGCACTTACATGTGTCCGAGTGACTATCGCGCAGCAGACTGGCCAAAACAAGAATGCTTCCGAGGGCAATGAGTACACGCTCTCCGTGCAGTCAAATCTTGTTGTGGAAGCGGTGGCGGTCAAGGACAAACAGGGTCACTTTATTCACGGACTCACCGCGAAAGATTTCGTCGTGACTGAAGACGAGAAACCACAGGTCATTCGCCATTGCGAATACCAGAACCTTTCAGAGACATCCAAGCCTCTTGCTCCTCTCACGGCCGACGAAGATAAGTCCACCATCTACAAGAAGCTGAGTCGTACGCAGATTGCGCCGGAGACCGAGAGCAACGCGCACTACAAGGACCGTCGCTTGCTTGCGCTTTACTTTGATATGCCTTCGCTTGGCGACATCGACAAAATGCGCGCCATTGAAGCCGCCAGTAGATTTGTGCGCACGCAACTGACTTCGGCGGATATGGTCGCGATCATGCGCTTCAACAGCGGCTCGATCGATATTCTTCAGGACTTCACTGCAGACCGCAGTCGCCTGCTCAGCGTTCTGCAAACGCTCGCCATCGGTGAGAACAGCAATTTCGCAGAGGAGGGCAGTTCGAGCGATACGGACTCGGATGCGGCCTTTGGGCAAAACGACTCCGAGTTCAACATGTTCAATACGGATCGTCAGCTTGCTGCGCTTCAGACTGCGGTCGAGATGCTTGGCCATGTGAACGAGAAGAAGTCGCTGATTTACTTTGCTTCGGGACTTGCCTTGAACGGAATCGACAATCAGGCGCAGATGCATGCCACAACCGATGCGGCCATTCGCGCCGGCGTTGTCCTCTGGACGATCGATGCACGCGGGCTGGTTGCCTCTGCACCCATCGGCGACGCCTCACAGGCTTCGAATGGCGGGCAGACCATGTACAGCGGCGTAGCCTCGGTCAACTTTGATCAGAGCTTCTCTCGCTCGCAGGAGTCTCTTTATACGCTCGCAACAGATACCGGCGGCAAGGCCTTTCTCGACAACAACGATCTTGCGCGCGGCATCGTGCAGGCACAACAGTCCATCTCCGATTACTACATACTCAGCTACTACACCACCAACACCGATCTCAATGGCAAGTTCCGCCGCATTCGCATCGAGCTTGCCAACAAACAGGATGCGAAGCTCGACTATCGCAATGGATACTACGCGGGCAAGGAGTTCAAGAAGTTCAACGACGTGGATCGCGAACGACAACTGGAAGAGGCGCTCATGCTCGAAGACCCAGTTACCGAGCTGACCATCGCCATGGAGATCGACTACTTTCAACTTAATCGCGCCGAGTACTTCACGCCGGTTGTCGTCAAAATTCCCGGTCGCGAACTGGCGCTGGCCAAGCGCAAGGGCGCCAACTTTACACATATTGATTTTATCGGCGAGATCAAGGATATTGCGGGCGGCGAAACCGTCACCAACCTACGCGACAGTGTCAACATCAAGCTGAGCGACGCAACCGCCGCGGAGCTTGCACATCGGCCCATCGAATACGATACGGGTTACACGCTGCTGCCGGGCGAATACAGCATCAAGTTCCTCGCGCGCGATGACGAAACCGGACGCATCGGAACCTTCCAGACTAACTTTTCAATACCGAATCTTGTTCGGGTGAAGGATAGCGTTCCCATCAGCGCTGTGGTGCTTTCTAGCCAGCGCGTGGATTTGAAGGACGCGCTCTATGACGCGGAGAAGGCAAAGATGCGCGCCAAGGACGAGGCATTCAACCCGCTCGTACAGGACGGCAAGAAGCTCATCCCCAGCGTAACGCGCGTCTTTACCACTGGACACAAGATCAAAGTCTACTTCCAGGCGTACAAGGAAAAGCGCGATGAGACGGAAACTTCTTCTTCAACTTCAGCAGCCACAGCTACTGCATCAGCGGCACCCTCGCCTCTCTTCGCCTTCGCCACACTCTATCAGAACGGCAAACGATTGTTCGAGTCCAAGCCCAAAGCGATTACGCCGCCTGCAGGCAACAGTTTCAGCAAACTGCCGTTCAGCTTCGAAATCGATCACGACAAGCTGCCGCACGGCCGGTACGAGTTGCAGATTACAGTACTCGATCCAGCAAAACAACAATCAAGTACCTGGCGCACGCACGTGATACTGGCTGAGTAGAAGTGCATTGCCACGCAAGGGGTAGCGATCCTAGAACAGTGAGTGACTAGCGAGCCGAGCCGCCAGGATCTGAATGCGAAAGGGAAAACCAGATGGATGTTCTGAACATTATGCTGAATTGGATAACAACACTTTCCGAATCCTATATCGGGATTGGGGCCTCGGTACTGATCCTGATTGGAGTGGTTGCGGGACTGCAGTTTGCTGGTGTCAAAAGCAGAACTTTCCAAGCCAATACAGGAGATTTTGCGGCGATCATTTATCTCTGCATTCAAGCTGCCACTTGGGTAACCAGCCGAGCGCGCCCAAATGCCGTCCATTACCTTGGGCCATGTGCGATTGCGGCGTGTCTGTATTTCGCAACGAGACTGCTCTCTCGATGGCCGGTTGCAACAGCAAAACTGCTTTCCTGGGTCATGGTCGGATTCGGAGCGCTTCTCATTGTTACCACGCTACCTCTTGAGATTAAAAGCATACAAGCCGCAACCAAGACATTTTCGCCGTCCACGCTTTCTAGTATCCGCGCCGCTCTGCCTCTTATTAGGACGTCCACCAAAAACGACATTGTAGCGGTTCTGCTTTCCATTTTGCCATTTGCCCTTGCAGGATCTGCCTCAAAGCGCAAGCCGAACAGCTATTTCTGGATTGTGAGTACAGCCGTTGCAGCCGGCCTTTCCGCGATCCTTGTTCTCAGTTTTAGCAGGTCGGGTTATATGGCGCTAGGTCTGCTGCTACTATCATTCGTGATACTGACAGTACGCAGCAAGGCTGTATCCGCAATGAGGATCTCTGTTGTCCTTGCCTGTATTTTCCTAGTTGCCGGCGCAGCCGTAATATCCTTGAAAGCCGAAAGCGCCGTCGTTGCAATGATCCGCGGTGATAGTACAGTTTCTCAGACGCGCAGCACTGATGGAAGGCTGGTAATATGGCGAGAGTCAGCGTCAGAAGCTGTGAGGCATCCACTCTTTGGGAATGGTGGCGGCATCGATGGTATCTTGGCGCTAAAACGACTTGCTCACTCAGATCTCCCGTTTGCCGCGCGCAGCTATAATGGTCCGCTGGAGATTCTCACGATCAGCGGAGTTGGCGGGCTTGCGTCCTACGGAATCTTTCTCTTGTACCCGTTGTGGATCACTCGCCGAGCATCTCGGCAAGGACATATCCTGTGGCTATATCCGGCACTCTTGGCGGTAGGAATTCTCGCACTTATGGTGCATGACCTAACCTATGCATCGATGGTTACACACGGACTCACGATTATCATCGCGTGGGTTACTCTAGCGTTGCTGCAGAATGTCAATTCACGTACCAAGATGACCGGTACTTGCGCGCGGCGGCGGATTTTGACCAGCCATCTCGCTTACCTGACCATTGTTCTGTCCTGCGTTACGTTCGCTCTTTCGCTCCGCTTGGCACGAGCCGAGGAACATTACATCACGGGTTCAAACGCGCTCCTGACGGGAGATAGCAGTAAAGCGCGAGCGGAATTCGATCAAGCAATTCAGATGGAACCAAGGCAGCCCATGTTCTACGCTGCGGTCGGATTGGCGGCGGAAGAGGAGGCATTGGGAACATCGCTAGCTCCGAATCTTTGGCGCAATCTGCCCGCGTCAACACAAGAGAAAGAGATGCTCCTTGCAATTGCAGAGAGCGACTATAAGAATGCGATTTCCCTAGCCAAAGATGACGGATCGTTCTGGTCCAATCTCGCGTGGGTTGAGACATATAGGGGCGAAGATGATCTGGCGGAACAATCCTTTGCTCATGCCATTCAGGCAGATCCGAATGATGTAGTGAGCAGGATTGGGGCGGGATTGCTCTACGAAAGAAGTACATCGCAGGCCAAGGCGATTGAGCAGTATGCGTACGCCATTGCATTATCGCCGCGAATTCTTGACTCGCATTTTTTCGCGGATTTGCACGAGCGGAGTCCTGACATGGCAGAAGTGATCGTGAAGCGTTCTTGTGGCCTCGTCAAGACCTTTTCCGCATCCCCAATTCACCTTGCTGCAATGGCTAAGCTACATGCTTTTCTTGGAGCTGAGGAACTTGCGCACAGTGAATACATAAAGGCGTTGGGCCTGCTACCAAATCTATCGTATACATGGGCAAACCTCGGCATACTGGACCTCCAGCGCGGAAATAGGAGTTTGGCGCATACGGAGTTCGAGCGCGCTCTTTTTCTGGACGGAACGAACCGACTCGCTACGAATATGCTTGCTGCAATTGACCGCGTGGATGGTAATCCTGACAGCGCACAAAGTTTTTATGCGAGAACTCTTCTGCTCCCAGAGAGTTCAATACATGCCCAACGGTCGTGGCGACTGTATCACGTTCCCGCTCCGCTTCCCGATGATCTAGCTCCTTCTGGGATGCTCTCGTATCTCTCGCCCGATATTCAACCGCTTGACATTTGCGATGAATCTTGGTTGCAGAGCCTTAGCGAGTCCGGAGTTGTGACGCCGGATGTGAGCAGGAGAATATCGTCTCAAGAACAGTTATGCCGCGCTGACGGACATACATCAATGCTGAACCATTGAAAGTATTATGCGCGAAAGCAGAGACAAACACTCAGCAGTAACCGGATAGTGGTTTCTGAACATGTAAGAATTGAGCAGTTACCGGCAACCGAAGAAACGGATTATCATCAGCAGACTCTGTGATCTGTTCCCGGTTCGGACCGTCTTCCAAATGCGTTATCTAGGTGACAGAAGAAGAACACAGTAGTCAATCTTCTATGACAAGAAAGAGGAGCTATGCTGAGTAACAACAAATGTGTTAAGATCTCTTTCGGTTTTACAGTCATATTGCTTATCGTTGATGCGTTGTCTGGGTGCAGACAGCACGAACCTAGCATACTTTTTCACGCGGCACCATCCTATCGTCCTTCTATCCTCCAGGAATTCCGAAATCGGTATCCCGAGCCGATCAGCATCTCGCCCGACGGCAGGATGATTCTTTTGCGTACGCTGAATTCCGACGGCAACCCCTTTGGTCTCAAGGTGATTGATTTGGCGTCTCATCAGCGCGTCGCGGAGATTTCGTTTACTGATGATCCTATGAGAGTCAGTTGGAGACCGGATAGCTCATCCCTATCGTTTTTCATGCAGAACAGGCAAAAGAATGGACGCACCCTTCATTTGTGGCGGCTTTCTACCGGCAACGATGAGATCATTGAAACGCCCCCTGCCAAGGCCGAACCCAATATGAAGTGGTCTCCTGACTCACGGTATTTCGCATATGTCGAGGGTGGCGTAGGATTGGTGGTTATCGATGTACAGAATCAGCATCCATTGGTGCATGTCGAAAAAGGTGTTGACTACATCTTTGAATGGCTTACCGACTCTCGGAAGATTGCCTATGTCCCTCATGGACTACCAAACGTCATTCGAACAATCGACATCAAAGGTAATGTCGTGCAGGATCTCCATCTGCCGAGCGATAACCAGCTTCTTGATCTTGTCTACTCTGGAGCGCACAAAGAATTTGTCATCATCACGCGCGACCCAGTGAACCCGTTCTTGGTTGAAACAGTTAATCAAAAACCCTTTGCGATTCGGATGATTTATCGCTCCGACGATGAGCTTGATTACCCACATGTTGCAACCAGCGGGGAATTCTGTACTGTGGAGATTGTGAAGAACGCGACTCGTAAGATCTTTCTTCTGAATCTGAATGGTCATCGCGATTCAGAGATAACTGTTCCAGGCGGAGGCGACAATCAGGTTGAAATCATTGATCCGAATTCACAGTTTCTGATCTTTACACACCGCAGTTCCGCCCCTTCGGTTATTTACCGGTATGACATCGCTTCTATGAAGATGTCAGAGCTGTATTCAAGATCATCGCAGACTAGCGTTACAGCTGAGGAACATTGGATTCCGTCATCCGATGGTGTCAGTGTGCCGCTGTATGTATGGAGAGGAGCACGCACCAATACCGCGCCCTCCGCAATAATACGGTTGCATGCCTTCAACGTAAAGGAAACGCCGACATGGCAGGATGAAATTCAAATCATGGCCTCGCACGGGGTAACCTATATCACATGCAATTATCGGGGCTCTCTCGGGTTTGGAATTGACTTTGAAAAGAAAGCAACAGAACAGAACCAGGTCGATGATGTTATGGCAACAATCGAGTATGCTCACAATGAGCTAAACATCCCCTATAAGCGCATTGCTCTCTTCGGGTATAGCGCTGGAGCCGACCTAGCTTTAAGTACGGCAATCGGCCGGTTGCCTCAAGCTGGAATTCTTGCGTTAGTAGGATCGCACGGGAAGAATGTTCCTTCTGGTGTCATCGACAAACATCACCATCCGCATATACTGTTCTTCCATGGAACATATGAGGATGTTCCATTGGACAGCATCAGAATCGTCGCCCAGGACCTTGCAATGAGGAGCCAGACCGACCGTGATATCGAGTTGTACGAACTGAAAGATAATCATGATTTCAATTATCCGGAATCGCGCGCTGAGATATACAGCGCCATTCTGAACGTGCTGAATCAGTGAAGATGGTTCTGGCCCGTCAACGAAAGTTTTTTAAGGACGAAGCCGTTGGCTAGAATCAGAAACTTGGTGAATGGTTGTCACCGAGCACAAATCCAGAGGGGCACAAGAATGATATTCAAAAGGAATAATACACACGTCAACTTACTCCATTTCGGATTAGAGATAAGTAAGAGTCCTATGGCTAATAAATGTTGGTTACGGAAAACGTTGATCGCAGGTCTTCTGGCGATCCTGATGTTTGAATTGTATTATCCCGCAGCCCATCAAGCGCAAACGCCTGACGAAGCCAATCATATTCTTAGCGGAGTTCGTAGCTGGAAATTCGGTGATTTTGGCACTAATCCCGAACATCCTCCTTTAGCTAAGCTTGTGGCGGCTCTCCCGTTGCTTCGTTATCCTTGCCCGCCGTTACAGCCGTATACGTACTATTTCAAGTCCGAGAATTTCAAGACAGGCGCGGAGTTCCTATATTCGCACGATGCCGATTTCATGCTTTTGAGGGCTCGGATGTTGGTTTCTGTATTTTCGCTCGGATTGGCGATCATCGTACTTCAAGCGGGTACAGAGATGTTCTGCAGTAGAGTGGGCATTCTGGCATTGGCACTTTATGTTTTTGACCCCAACCTTCTCGCGCATGGATCGCTAGTCACAACAGATATGGCTGTCACATGTCTTTACTTCGGTTCTACTTATGCTTTCTACCGCTGGTGCGTCAAACGGACTTTTGGTCGACTTGCATTTGTTGGCGCGGTCGCAGGACTAACTCTTGCGGCTAAGCACTCCGGCCTGTTTGTTATCCCGATGTTATCGCTATTAGCTGTAATCGAAATGGTCTGTTCTCGCTACCATGATAAACCTAATAGGCTTTTCAGCAAGGCGATGAATATGACAGCAGGATTAGTGCTGATCATCACAATAGCTTTTGGGACTCTGTGGGGGGTTTACGGCTTTCGCTATACATCGCGCCCAAATGGCATGACGATGTTCCCAAGTCTTGGAGAATATATCACCAAGTTACAGAATCCTATAGTTTCGGCGGCGATATCTGTGGCATCTACCTGGCATATTATGCCAGAGGCGTATCTGTACGGGATAGCGGACATAGCTTCTGCAATGAAACGCGATCCAATGTATTTGTTTGGCCAGGACTTTGCAACAGGCCATTGGTTCTATTTTCCCGCTGTGTTTGCAATAAAAACGACATTGGGCATGCTTGGGTTGCTTGCAATAGCCTTGTTTTTGCGCGGCCTTCGGCAATCGCAGTACTCTCGGGCTATATGTTTTCTAGTGATTCCTCCATCGCTTTACTTTTGTGCCTGCCTTTGTTCGGCCATGAATCTCGGAGTTCGGCACATTCTGCCTATCTACCCTTTTCTGCATGTCTTGGCCGCGGCTACGGCGAGTATGTTGATTCAGAAGGGGGGGGCGCAAAAAGTGATCGCTATAATACTCCTTACTGCTCACATTGTCTCTTCGATACTTTCCTTCCCACACTATATTCCATATGCGAATGAAGCATCGGGCGGAGATTCGAATACCTTCCGTTTATTGTCTGATTCCAATTCTGATTGGGGTCAGGGTCTTCGTGAAGTTAAGCAGTATCTCGAAATGAACGGCATCCGAGATTGCTGGTTTGCGCACTATGGTATGAATGTCAATCCAAGTTACTACAATATCCCATGCAGGCCGCTTCCGGAGGCAATGAATCATATGTATAATCTTGGTTTACCAATGGTGCCAGAAACAATTGAAGGTACGATACTTGTAAGCGGATCAGAAGCAGATGGGTTCTTTTGGGGGCCAGGCGATCTTAACCCATATGCGCAATTTCTTCATCATTGTCCAGATGCCATAATCGCCGACAGCATTCTAGTGTTTCGCGGCACTTTTCATGTGCCCGAGCTTGCTGCTTATTCTCACCTGAGTCTCGCCAAGACTTTGGCTACAAGTCAACAATGGGACTTATCTCTGAGACAGGTGCAGATAGCACTGGAGCTATCGCCAAAACTGTCTGAAGCGTACGTTGTGCAAAGTAGAATCCTAAATGCAATGAATCGCAGACGCGAGGCCGAATCAGCCTTCAGGCAGGCGTTGGACTTGGCGGACACAGATAATCCGGAGTATGTATATCCAAGAATCCTACATATTCCAGTCGAGTACTTGCATTAGCAAGTGGAAGAATCTGGGTGTCAGGCCGCATTCCAGGGTTCCGTTTCGACGATGGGACGGAAGTCTGGATACCTCGGGCGAATACGCGATCCGAGTTTTGGCCTCGTTCACCTGAAGTACGTCCTCGCTGTAGATCTTGCCTCATAAACCCTAAAAGCGAAAGGCTGGTTTGCCTTACATCGCAGGCGCTACCAACGTCCATCAATACGGCCAGCCGTAAACGCTTACCAATATGCACAGAACAATAACGGATAACCGGCCTGAGGGGATTGGGAGAATGCAGCAACCCTGGGCGAATATAAAACGAAATGGAGCGGCGCAATCGCATCCGTAATTTGCCCAAGGATTTACCCAAAATATATACGTCTAGCACGTGAGTACAAGTGCTTAGGTGATATTTCGTGTGCGGTTAAGTCGTTGATAGTAAAGGTAATATTGAGCTTGATACGAAAGAGGTCTATCGCATGATCCAAACTGGATATTGGCAGCCTGCTCGACGCGAGTAAAACTGCTTGGGCTGGTCCCACACAGCCAGCCCTTAAGCCCGTAAAAAAGTTTGTCGCATTTTTGTCGCAAATACCGCCCAGAGGGCCGGCTTTGCCGGTTGTGCCGGTTCGTAAGTACTGCTCCGTCTATATCTTACGGTTTCGTTTACTTCATGGCATGGAAGAGGTCGTCGGTTCGATCCCGACCAGGTCCACCAATTAAATCAACAACTTAGACTAGACTTCCCCTTCCGGCTTGGCAGCATTTTGGCAGCAAATTTTCAACGGCTTGCAAAAAACGCTTCTCTTCCTCCCCTTTCTTGAGCAATCTGTCGAACTGGCTTCCTCGTTCCGAAGCTCAGGACTTTGGCATTCTTCGCAGATGGTTTTGAAGTTTCCGGTCCCCTATCGCCATTCCCGCCGCCTTTTTGCGTCAGTTCCTGATGAATAGAGTTCACCGTCGCCCGTACACCCTCTGGAAGTTCCTGCATATAGACATCCGTCGTTGTGGCCGTTCGCGAGTGGCGCAACACTCCCTGCACATCCTTGATGTCGCCTTTCTTCCGCGCCAGTGTGGCAACTGTGCGCCGAATCACCTGGAATGTCAGTTTCGGCAATTCCAGTTCTTGGGCAAACCTGTGCAGCACGCGCTTACGGTAATTGCCCGAATCGATGAACCCGCCGTCACGTGCCGGAAAGATGAACCCCTCTGGCTCTATAACATCTTCGGGGAGGCAGCGGTCTCATTCGATGCCACTATGTATGTGCTTTGGGATCCCGCGTTACCATCTGGTTGTACGGCAGTTTGGACTGACACAAACGCAAGCCCTTATATACCCCATGCGAGTCAATGTACTTCTATTCCCATACCACTCGGCTCTGTAGATTAGACTTGGCATGCCTGCGCAATCAATTCGAAGGCACCGTCTGCTGGGGGCTGAATTACCCCATCGTGGTTTACCCAATGCGGTTCTGGGTCGGGGTTAAAAGCTGGAACTGCAAGCGGATATCCTAAGTGGGGCAGTTGTTACATATCCGCAAATGCCCAATGTCAGTAACAAACTCGGAAAGAGGAATTGATATGGCCACGTTTCGTATTTTTGCAGTTTTCGTAGGTGCGGCTGTGGCGCTTGCCAGTTGCTCGATTCCCGTGGCAGCCCAGCCTTCCCCAGCAAGCAATCAGTCGGGTTCGACTTCAGTACGTGTTGAGCTCCCGAAGGACCGCTTCACTGTTGGAGAAAAGCCAATAAGGGCCGTCATGACAATTAGGAACATAGGTCAACATGAGGTGTGTTTTTTGACCGATCGCAGTCTCTACCGGATCCACGTCACGAGGAAAGATATCGAGCCATCTAAAACCCAACTCCACCGTCACCTTCGTGGCGAGTTTCGTCCTGGAGATGGACTGGAACTTATGCCAGGTCCTGTGGATTGTCGGCCCATCGCACCCGGCTCGCTGGACTCGCTGAAATATGATTTGATGGAATACTACGACCTAAGCGCGCCTGGCGACTACAGCGTTTATATAGAGATATATGATCAATCTGGGCCAAAGGACGGGTCTGGACTCTGGCTGCGCACAAATACCGCGCATTTCAAAATTGAAGCGCACGCTCAATAGCCTGTGTGGCAGATGGCTCTGGTGTGAACTGAGGCCGGAAACGTCCCCTGAATGCACAAAAACAGACCCAGAGAAGGGCACTTTTCACCGATCTTCATCGCAAAAGGTGAACTTTTGTGAATATATTCGGCTTTCAGCTTGCACGGGCTATTTCTTGACAAGCCTAATCAGAGGTTCTGTAAGTATCCACCGGCAGAGCCGGTGGCTTTACGGTTGCTGGCCCCTCAAAGGGGCCTGACCGCAACCGTCCGAAGCAAAAGCAAGAACAAAAGCAAAAGCCCGATCATCTTGCTACCTGCAAGGCCGTCGACAAGAGCCGACTTAAAAGCCGACTCCCCTAAATGTCAAACGGCTACTGCCACCCCGCCAGAGCCGGGGGATCTCTTCACGCTTTAGGATTCGGATGAGCAAAAGAGCACTAAATCACAGGATTTTCGCAGCTATCATTTAACACTGTATGCGCTCGACCACGAACACAATCGCACCAGTTCGAGATCGGAATTGGAGCCTTCCGGCAAGATGAACATCTTCAGTTTCTTCAGGCTCCTGCACACAATCTATGCAGGCAGCGAACCGGATATCGAGTACATTCAGCGTCTTGGTCTGCTCGCCGTAAAGATCGGCCAGGTCTATGCGCTGCGTCCCGATTTTCTTGACGACCAGCGCTGCCGCGTCCTCGCACGCCTCTACAGCAACACTACGAGCCTTCCGCCGGAGGATTCCGTTGCGCTCATCTGCTCCTACGCCGGCAACCAATTCCTCGACAACTTCTCCTCCTTCAATCCTCAGCCCTTTGCCTCGGCATCCATCGGCCAGGTCCATCGCGCCGTCCTCAAGACAGGCGAACAGGTTGCCGTCAAAATCGTAAAAAAGGACTACACCAAAACCTTCCGCCGCGACGCCGCCAATGTGCGCAGGCTTTTCAAGTTCGCCGTTTTCTTTTATCCCAGACTGCGCGGCGTGGCCAATCCCGTGAGCCTGCTCAGGGAGATTGAGAAGATGACGCTCAGCGAGCTCGACCTGCGCAACGAAGCTGCCGGGGCCCGCGAGCTGAAAGCCATCTACGAAGCCAGCAAGGACCGCTTCGATCTTTCCCGTCTCAAGTTCCGGCATGTCTACGAGGAGCTTTCGAGCGAGAACATCCTGGTCACCGAATACGCCGACGGCCCTACTCTCGACCAGTTGTTGAGCCGTGGCGAGCTGGACTACGCATCGCTGCTCGAGCTCTTCCACATCCACGGCTTCTTCATGTTCTGCATCGGCACCTTTCACGGCGATATCCATCCCGGCAATCTCGTGCTCAAAGATGGCAGCTTCTACTTTCTCGACACCGGCTATATCGGCCGGGTTTCCGAGCGCATGCGGAAGAATCTCTTCTACTTCTTCGAGGCCCTGAGCGCGTACGACTACGCCGCATCAGCGCGCTGCCTCAACGCCATGGCAGAGCGCTCCATCACCGGGCGCGCTTTCGCCGATTTCGAAAAGAAATTTCTCGCCCTCTACGCGGATTTCACTGGCAAAACAGTCAGCCAGGTAAGCCTCACGAAAAAAATGATGCAAACCATCCGGCTCGGCGTGCTCTCTGGCATGCACTTTGACGAAGGCATGTTCGACATCATCAAAAGCCTCATGTATCTCGATGGCATGGTCATCCGCGCCAACCCAGACGCTGTGCTGCTGCAGGACATGCGCCGCTTCATTGACGAATTTAAAGGTTTGATTGGTTAAGCAGAAATGGAACGAACAATGGAACAGACAAGGAACAACGCAAAGAAGAAGATCGCAATCGTCGGCGCGGGGCCGGGTGGACTCACCACAGCCATGGTGCTTGCCAACCGCGGATTCGATGTCGAGGTGTTTGAGAAGGCCGGCGTGGTGGGTGGCCGCAACGCAGAGCTGACCGTGGGCGACTTCCGCTTCGATCTCGGCCCAACCTTCCTCATGATGAAGTTCGTTCTCGACAGAGCCTTCGAAGAAGCCGGCGAAAAGAGCGAAGACTATCTCGAATTCAAGCATCTCGACCCCATGTATCACCTGCTCTTTCCGGATTTCGTGATGGACGTGACACAAAACCGGGAAGCGATGAAAGCGCAGATCGCCCGCTGCTTCCCCGGCGAAGAGGACGGCCTCGACAAGTTCTTCGACCGCGAGAGCGACCGCTTCCGCCACATCTACGCCTGCCTTGAAAAGGACTACTCTTCGCTGACCGATTTCTTCAAGCCGACCTTCCTGCGCGCCATTCCGCACATTCCCTTCGGGCGCTCCATCTTTCAATATCTGGGCAACTACTTCCGCTCCGAGCGATTGCGCCTGTCGTTTACCTTCCAATCGAAATATCTCGGCATGTCGCCCTGGGAGTGCCCCGGCTTTTTCGTCATCCTGCCATACATCGAGCACGCATTCGGCATCTTCCATGTGCAGGGCGGATTGTCTGAGATCTCCGCTGCCATGGCCAAAGTCGCCGAAAAACATGGCGCCACTATCCATCTGAATGCGCCGGTGAAGCAACTGCTCATCGAAAAGGGCGCAGTGAAAGGCGTTCTTCTTGAAGACGGCCGGGAGGTCCTGGCCGATGAAACTATCCTTAATGCCGACTTCGCGCACGCCATGGAAACGCTTGTTCCGCCGGGCATTCTGAAAAAGTACTCGCCCGCAAAGCTGAAGCAGAAAAAATTCTCCTGCTCCACCTTCATGCTTTACCTGGGCCTCGACAAGATCTTTGACGACCTGCCCCATCACAGCATCGTCTTTGCCCGCGACTATCACAAGAACACAGACGATATCTTCCGGAACCTGAAGCTCTCAGACGACATCTCCTTCTATATCCGCAACTCCAGCATCACCGATCCCCGCGTGGCGCCGGAAGGCAAATCGGGAATCTACATTCTCGTGCCGGTGCCTAATAACTCCAGCGGTATCGACTGGGAAAAGGAAACGCCCCGCTTCCGCGATATGGTGCTCGATGCCATTGCTTCCCGCACGACACTGGGCGACCTACGCCCCCACATTGAAGTCGAGCGCATCATCACACCGGCCGAATGGGCCGAGAGAGGCGTGTATCTGGGCGCAACCTTCAACCTCGCGCACAGCATGAATCAAATGCTTTATTTTCGTCCGCACAACAAATTTGAAGGACTGGATCGCTGCTACCTTGTCGGAGGCGGAACCCACCCCGGCAGCGGACTGCCCACCATCTACCAGTCCGGCTTGATCGCCGCTCATCTTATCGGCAAAAAATACGGCCAATAGCAGCCCCAGGAAACCATGGGAGAGATTTCCGCTTAATGGACTTGATTCGCCTGAGCCGCAGATCGTAATGCCTATTCTCAATTGCGGCGGATGCTGGCCGAGTGGCATTTGACGAGAGTACGGTTCACCGCGATATTGCGCAGGAGCGCGTTGTTGCCGCCTCCGGCAAGCTAGCCGACAAACCGCGGCGCAGCGAATCCGAACCACGCAGGCCAAAGAAGTATGGATAGGTATCGGCGCAATTAACCTGGAGGGTTCTCGATGAGGCGAGGGAGGCAAGGACCGTAGTTGATCTTGCGCGACAAGCACGGTGTGGTGCGCTGGCGCCACAGCCGCGCGTTTGATGACAAAGCCTACCAGGATATTCATGCACGGGTCTCTGCTTTGCTTCGCGAGCCATAGCAGCACGGTCAAAAGCCGTGAGAAAGAGGGAGTGCCATGACCTACATTTTTCAAAATGAGCAATGGATTGCTCGCCCCATCGATGAAGTATTTGCATTCTTCGCAGATGCTCATAACTTGGAGAAGCTTACGCCTCCTTGGTTGGGTTTCAAAATCCTCTCCATGAGTACTGACTCTATTGAGCAAGGAACCACGATTCACTATCGCCTGCGATTGCACGGTATACCCGTTCACTGGCAGACGGATATCTGCGAATGGAAGCCTCCCCATAGCTTTGTCGACGAGCAGACAAAGGGCCCATACAAGCGATGGCGTCACACGCACACATTTGAGGCGCACGGCAGCCGGACAAAGGTGATCGACGAAGTGCAATACTCGCTGCCCTTGGGCGTTCTCGGCAGAATCATCCACACTCTGAAGGTGCATGGGGACGTGAGCCGGATCTTCGATTACCGCCGACAGCGGATCGATGCGCTGTTCGGCCAGCCAGGAGAGAACGTGGCGTGAATCCCCTTGTTGATGTCCTCCAAACGCCTTGCATTTGAAAGCAGTTTGCGCGAGGCTGACAAGTAGGAATGGATTTATCGGCTCACCCTGCATGGATTCCCCGCGAACCAATCTCGATATTCACAGCGGTCTGGCGCAACTTGCGAACCAGCCTCGTGTGGTGGTGCGCAGGAGCCGTACGCCGCGCATAGGCGGAAGGTGCGTTGTTTACTGGATGCAGCGCGCGATGCGAATTGTGGATAATCCCGCACTCGATGTGGCCATCGAAGCGGGGAACCTGCTGGACCTGCCGGTGGTGGTGTACTTCCAGGTGATTCCAAACTATCCCGGCGCGAATCTGAGGCATTACCACTTTTTGCAGCAAGGGTTGAGGGACGTCGAGCAAGACGCATCCGAGCGAGGCGTGGGCTTTGTGCTGCGCCGTTCCCCGGAGAATTCGCTCGCAGCATTTCTCGAAGAAGTGGAAGCGGTTCTTCTGATCGGCGACGAGAACCCATGCCGTGAGCCGGAACGCTGGCGCAAAGCTTTGGCGAAGCGGCTGAGGCTGCCCTACTGGACGGTGGACGCGGATGTTGTGGTTCCTTCGCGGGTTTTCAATCGCAGCTTTGTGCTGCTGCACCACTTCCGCCCGCATCTGAAGGCCGCGTTGCCCAACTACCTTGTTGCACCGCAAAATCTTACTCCACTGCACCCGTGGAAGCCCTGGAAGAAGCTGGACAGTTTTTCGTTGGACCAAGATATTACCGCAGGCTTCAACAAGCTGGATCGCAGCATTGGCCCGGTGGACAGCTTTACCGGCGGGACACACGCCGCGCTCAGGCGTCTGCGAGAGTTTGTGAAATTGGAATTGAGAGATTACGAGGTAACTCGCAACCACCCGGAGGTGAAGGGAACCAGCCGGTTATCGCCTTATCTGCACTTTGGAAACATCGGCCCCATCACCATTGCGCTGGCGGTCAATAGAGCTCTGGCCAAGGGCAAGGCGACGGCTGAGGCAGGCGAGAGATTCCTGGATCAGCTGATCGGGTGGAGAGAGCTGGCGGTCTTGTTCGTGCGCCACGAGCCGAACTACGACAATTGGGAATGTGCCGCGCCGTGGGCCAGGAAGACGCTGATTGAGCACACCGGCGACTCGCGGGCGCATCGCTACAATCTCGATCAACTGGATCACGCCCAGACCGCCGATGAGCTGTGGAACGCGGCTCAGCGCGAGATGGTGAATACAGGCTGGATGCACAACTATATGCGCATGTACTGGGCGAAAATGATTCTGGTATGGGCTCCCGACCCGGCCAGGGCCTATGAGTGGGCGGTATTTCTAAATGATCGCTACGAACTCGACGGGCGCGACCCCAATGGATATGCGGGCATAGCCTGGGCCATTGTGGGGCGGCACGACCGTCCCTGGTTCAATCGGCCTGTCTTCGGGCTGGTGCGGGCTATGTCCGGGGCTTCGACGGCCAGGAAGTTCGATGCGGAGAAGTATATTCGCCGCAATTGAGGCAGATGCAGCTCCGTCTTTCGCTGGAATCGCAACGCGCCTTCCGCGGTTCGCCGGGGATTTCTTTTCGCCGCCCACCAAAGGCTTGGACTTCGCCCTCAGCTCGCGGTGAATCGAATGGACCGCCTGCACACTGGCCGGAATCTCCGGCATGTAGACATCGGCCATGGTCGCCGTGCGGGAATGCCGCAGCACACCCTGTAGGTCCTTCACCATTTCCTTCTTCTGAGCCAGTGTTGGAATCGTTGTCCAGATCACCCGGAAGGTCAGTTTCGGCAATCCCAGGTTACGGGCCAGCTTGTGCAGCACCCGCTGGCGCAAGTTTTCCGTATCCAGAAAGCCCCCAACCTGATTCGGAAAGATGAAGGCATCGGGAGAAGAATCCGGAGCTTGCTGTTTCCATGCGGCGAGTCCCGCCGCCAGATCGTTTGGCAGAAGGATCGTCCCGAGGCTTCGCCTAGAGCGTTTTCGATTCACATGCTGACACTGCGACAGTGTGCAAGGTGGCTTTTTCTTAAGGAAAAAGCCACTCCGCTGCTCGGTTTCTGTAAAGAGCAGAATCGAAAACGCTGTAGTCTTGCCCCAGGGGCGAATCTTCCCCTTGTAGACGGTTTCCGTGACTTTCCTCGTGCGTGGAGCGTCGCCGCGTACCTGCGTTTACTGCGGCGCTCCGTAGCGTTTGCGAAGCTCCAGGTTGACCTGCAGCACGTTGATCATCTTCTCTCCAGCCAATCCGCCAAACGGCGCCTCGGCATTGGCCTGCAGAATCTGGGCGATCTCTTTGTGAAGGCCTTCGGAATCGCGATGCAAATCTGTGGCCCATTTAGCGGCTACGCGGTCCAATTGGTATTCCGCATTCTCGATGGTAATGTCGGGATCGAGCCCGGAAGCGGAAGACGTTACCAGGTCGCCGGGAATGTTTCGCAGATCGGCGTCAGGGTGATCCTGCCGCCACATGTCGAAGAAGATCGACTGAATATCCGCGCCCTCCTTGGCCGATTCAATCGCCGTCACAGCCTTGCCGTCGGCGCCAGTGTGGGTGACCGCGGAGGGAAAACGGCCCGGATATTCCTTGGAGAAGTCCTCAAAGAAGACTACCGCCAGGTCGGCTGCCTTGGGTTGCGGTGTGGCCGGGTTGGCTTTCACCCAATTGGCGACGGCGGCCGGATGCGCCTTTGCCCAGGCGTCCACATAGGGGCCGTGGGCTGGGTCCGCGCCTACCCAGGCCGTCGCCAGGGTATTATGCAGATCGGCCCACTGCGCCACGATTCCCGGATTGCCCTGGAACCGGTTCTGCTGGAACCAGGC
>Ga0302277_1000651_pt1 | contig 26235 bp, 20 predicted proteins | sample III_Bog_N3_1_FD_198759 | JGI IMG/M metagenome (GOLD analysis project Ga0302277, IMG submission 198759) | Peat permafrost microbial communities from Stordalen Mire near Abisko, Sweden - III_Bog_N3_1 | ecosystem: Environmental > Terrestrial > Soil > Wetlands > Peat | place: Sweden: Abisko... | reverse complement strand
AAAATACGAACCTCATCCATCGTTCGCCCCAAGAGAATCCGGGGTCAAGCATCGGCATTTCTTCAACACCGCGCATCATTAAAATAAGTTCCGTGATATAATACCGTTGGTTCGGAAGCATCGAAAATAACAAAATAATAAGACATACAATAAAAAAAGCGCCCCCCAACAGAAGGGCATATCTTGACTTACACAGTCGCCCCCAAACCTCCACCCAATTATCTCCCGCCATAGCTAAAATGAAGAATCCAAGACCTGGCAGTAAATATAAATAAAATGGCTTTTCTTCCACCCCCATGAATAGAAGTAGTGCGAGAAGAATCGCATATATATAATTATTCGGCACTGATGATCGAACAATTTTGTGAAAAAACCAGACACTTAAAGGAAAGGTGACCATCGCATATTTAACTGGCCCCATGTCATGTATAAAATTAAAAGCCAAAGGTAAAAAAGAAAGAAGAAGGGGGAATGTTAATTGCGGTTTTGCTGTCAGACGACTTATCATGACAGAGAAGGCCCCAAAAAAGGCTAAACCAAAAATATATTGGACGAAAGCTGAGTGAAAAATAAAATAAAAAGGCGCATAAAGCAGCGAAGCAAATATCCCTATATAAGGTAGAGGCCGCTCAATCACAAAACCTAAAGGGGTTGTTAAATCATAGCGATGATCGCAACCACGCATTTGTGAAGCATCGATATGAGAAAATGGGTTATATATACAAGCAAGCGTATGAAAATGGTTCACCTCATCATTATTCATGGGGACGAAGAAAAATGCCCATACTATGAAAACGACAAACAACCCAATGCCTATACAAAAAATAAGGCGTTCTGTCTCGGCACGATGACACGAATTAGCATCAAAAGAAAAACCAAGTTTCATCATTATTTTCCTGTTATCAAGGGAGGGTCTTTGAATCTCATGTCTGAAATCTCAGCTCTTGTACGTAAACGCATTATATTGTTTCTTTAGGATAATCCAAGAAAACAATCATTTGCATTCTATAAAGCTTAAAAGCTAAAGATGTTCTCTTGCCCTCCAGCTGCTAATCGAGCAGAATAGAACATATATTATCGAAAATCCCACGTCGCCCCTATCAAATGCTCGGATACGCTGTCATGAAAATTGCGACTTGGAATGTTAATTCAGTTCGCGCGCGTATGCCGAATATTCTTACCTGGTTAAAAACGTCATCTCCTGATATTGTTTTATTTCAAGAAATTAAGTGTGAAACATCCGCCTTTCCTGCATTTGAATTTGAAGCTCTGGGTTATAAATCGCATGCACTTGGACAAAAATCCTATAACGGCGTAGCCATTTTAAGTCGTTTTCCTATTGAAGATACCCTCGAACATCTCCCCGAAAACGAAAATGACCCTCAAAGTCGCTATTTAGAAGCTACAATCCAAGGTCTACGAGTCGCCAGTTTATACTTACCAAATGGCAACCCCGTGACCCTTGATCCGTTCCAGTCCCCCGTCCAATTCAGCGATAAATACCTTTATAAACTTGTCTGGATGGAGCGCTTCCAAAAACATGCGGCCCAACTGCTCAATAAAGAACATCCTATCATTTTTGGAGGTGATTATAATATTATACCAGAAGCTATTGATGTTTATGACCCTAAAGGCTGGGAACTGGATGCGCTTTATTATTCGAACTCACGGGCCGCTTATCGGTCCCTTATAAATCTTGGTTTTACAGAAGCATTCCGTACCCTATATCCGCATCAGAAAAATTCTTTCACATTCTGGGACTATCAAGCAGGAGCATGGCCAAAAGATAATGGTCTTCGGATTGACCACTTTCTTTTATCCCCGGAAGCTGCCGATCGAATGATAACTTGCACTATTGATCGCACCCCACGTGGTGAAGAAAAGGCTTCTGATCACACCCCTGTTCTTTTGGAACTACAGATATAATGCTCAAGAATTACAACCTCTTTGCCGGCCAAAATATCGATCGGATTGCTGCTTTGAGTGATGGTCTCTTTGCTGTGGCCATGACATTACTTGTTCTTGACTTACATGTCCCTCTAAGAGAAACCATTCATGATGATGAAGCTTTGAGTCAGGCGATGATCCATCTTGCCCCTCGATTTGCTATTTACCTTATGAGTTTCCTTACGCTGGGCATTTTTTGGGTAGGCCAACAAACGCAACTTAACCATCTCCAACGTAGCGATCGACACCTCACATGGATTAATCTTAGCTTTCTATTTATGATTTCACTCATGCCCTTCTCAACATCACTAATGGCTGAGTTTGTAGGGTCAAGATTAGCCGTGATTGTTTATTGGTTTAATATTTTACTTCTTGGAAGTATTCTTTTGACAGCATGGTGTTATGCCAATCAAAAAGGCCTCCTCAAAGAGCATGTTACATCCGATATTATTCTTAGCGTCAAACAACGCATATTAATTGCGCAGTCTCTCTATGCTGTAGGAGCTGCTTTGTGCTATTTCACCCCAATTTTAAGCATCATTTTTATTATTATTGTTCAACTAAATTACGCACTAGCACCCAAATTTAAATAACGCAGTCATACGAATAGACAAAAATTAATCAAACCACTAACATGGGCCCTTCTTTGGGAACAAAATGTTCCCAAAGAAGAAACCAAGTTAATTCTTATCGATGCGAATAAGGTGGATAATCACTCTGGCTATTGACGGAAGCCGTTGGAGCCTCTTCTCCGGTGCTCGGGGCTACGCTGCCGATGATTGGATGATGATGGCCTTTTCCATGCCATTCATGGTGCTCTCCCTTATGCCCCCAGCCATGGTGTTGATGGGAGAAGAGCTTCGCAACATGTTCGCGCTGTTTAGGCGTAAATTTATTCGCAATAGCAGCGAATGCGTCGTCTTGGCTCTTCTGGATTTGCTCATGCTTTTCTTCAATCTGAGCAACCGTCGCTAGATAGGCGTCTTTATCAAAAGTAGGTACCGTTAAAATATCGTCCAGTTTATCGTGTAAACTGCCAATAGCTTCGTAGATCTCTTTGTTGCCTTCATGAACTTGTTTGAGAGCACCAGCTAACAATTCATGTTGTTCTTTTGACAAATGGAGATGGTGTTTTTTAACTTCTTGAACAGACTTATTAGCGTCCGCCACATCATGGGCATAGGCATTTCCCAAAATTGCTGGAGTGGTTAGAAGAGTTGTTGATAACAAGAGCGTGGCAAGATGAAGTTTGTTTTTCATTGTATCTTTCTCCTAGAGTTAAATATGAAAAATGCAGTCGGGAATCTGTTTTTGAAGGTCAGCTCCAGGCAAATAACCCTACTATTGTTACTTTTAAGTTAAAACCAGGTACTCTATATACCCATCCCAACTTATGATTATCTAATCTAAAGCCGCTTTTCATTATCCTCTTATAATAAGGCTTTTTTATGTTTTTTTACTAAGAAAGCATTGAAAATGAGTTTAAAGTTATAGCCCAGTATCCTTGCAGCGCGGATATCTGAATGCTATCATCCATAAGAAATAATGGAGGACGTTGCCGTGAAATATTTTGGCTTTAGTTTATTTTTTCTCCTGTTTGTCACAAATTTTTTCACCAACCATAATGCCGCCGCATTCTCAACGGATAGTCAAGGTTATCAGACTAGAGGTAACATTACAGCCAATATGGTTGATCCGGATGAACAAATGCCAAGTTTTATTATGACCCCCAATCACTCACTAACTGAAAACAGGTCGCCTATTGTCCAGGAGCCTTCTGTACCCGGGCCACGATTTGGCGACAAAAATGAAGGAGCCCAAGCTTTTGAATGGGCATTTTCACATCAACAGAATCGCAACTGATTTTCAAAAAGCTTATAATCAGAACTTGAAAAGGAACTTTTAAATGCGCAAATTAGCCGCTCTCCTTCTTACAACAGTATTCATTGCTTCAGCCCCCTACTCTACAGTCCTTGCCGATGATTGGCGCCACCATGGTGACATTCATAGTTTTCATGACCATGATTATGATCACTGGCGTGGGGGAAATTGGTTTCATGGCTTGCATGATGGGCGCAATGGTTGGTGGTGGATTGTTGATGGTCTATGGTATTTTTATCCAACCCCCGTCTATCCTTATCCCGACCCTTATACGCCGCCAGTTATTGCTGTAGCGCCAGCCCCCGTGTCTCCTTATGGAGTAGCTCCGACTTATGTTTATTATTGTAATAGACCCGCAGGCTATTACCCTTATGTTGCAGCATGCGCTGGGCATTGGCATCGTGTACTGAGTTCATCCACACCATCGACTGTGATCGTTACAAATCCTTCCGCGTCGCCCTCGACAGTTATAATGTCGACACAAGCGCCGAGCACTGTATCACCTATTCCTCCACAACCACCAGGCATACCTGGTGATCAACATGGAGTAGATGATCATGTTCTCGAGAGCCTATCCGCTGAATTAAAAAAAATTGATCTCAATAGTCCGCAGGCAGCAATTCATTTACAGACCCTCGAGAAACGAGTTGAAGATTTTAGGCAATCTTTGTTTCAGAGAAATTATAATGCGATGGACCTCCTGAAAAATGCCGAAAAACTCAAGAATAGTATCATGAGGAAGCGCCTTCAGATTTCTAAGACAGGAACCGACGCGCCGTCGTTATCCAAGGACATTTCCTCTGCCGCTCATCAATAATTCCAAATGAAATGGAAAAGCTTTGAATAGATTGCTGGTTAAGGAAATATATTTAGGGGTCTTTTTTCTTACCCTGCTTTCAGGATGCACCTCGTCACATAATGTTGCTGCTGTGAAAACAGAGAAGATTGGCCCCACTTTTATGCTCTACAGCCCAAATGGCGAGCCTCTAAACGGGGGCGCTCTTGGTAGACCTTTTTGTGAGCAAGCACTATCTGCATGGTTTAAAAGGGTCAATACGTCGCAGAGTGGGTTCATTAATCATGATGAATTTATGGCTGATGCTGCAATACAATTTCAACGAATGGACATTGATAAGAATGGATATTTATTGCCCGAAGAAATTGAACGATATCGACGTCCATACAGGCAAGATCTTACAGATGTAAAGCAAAGCTCTTCCTCAAATTCTAAGCACCCAAATCCATCCTATCAAAACGCTCAACCTGACCCAGTTATGTCCGCGGACACAAATAATGACTTTAGGGTAAGTCCCCAGGAATTTACTTCACAAGCAGAGAATATATTTAAATTGTTTGATAAAAAAGATCAAGGGCATGTCAGCTTTAATGAATTTCTCAAAGAATGCCCCCCGAAAGAAACCGATTAAGAAACAGAACTCTAGAATTCAACATGGGCCCGTATAGCAAATACGTGGACCGGTCCACGGCTTTGATTATATCCAGGATTATCGATAAATTGATAATCAAATGTAGTTGCCACCGGCTTGAAGATCATCCAATTATAATAAGTTTCAACAATATGTTCTGAAGCGTAATTTAAAAAACCATCACCAATCAGAATACCTTCTCCACCTGCTTTAAGAAAGGCTCTATGAGCTTGTGATAAGCCATTAACAACTCCTGCGAGCCCGACCGTATCTTCCGAAAAGCCCCAATGCGTACCTTTTAGGCTTATTCCACCGGACAAACTCTCATCAATATCTGTATAAGAGCTAATTTCTTCTTGTCCATCATTCCAGCTAACACGCGAAAAAAATCCGAGGTCATCTGTAAACGATTGTTCCTCATTGACTACAAACCCATATTTAACGCGTTCACGACGCGTAGCGGCAATATCCAAATCAAGTGCGGGATTTTCTAATATTTCTTTATAACTGCCGGCATTTGCCATATTAGCGAAGCCAAGCAAACGCAAATCACCCGGCTGTTCAAAAACCTTATAGCGCTCTTCAAGTTCTATATTGTGTCCTCCTTCACCTGAGATACTCTCATTAAGAAAACGAGAATTAGGTGTTTTAGGTGCAAAAAAATAGCCATAACGTAGAGCCCACTCTCTTTGATTCAAATCAAAAACGATACCGTCAGTATAGCCTTTCTGATCAGCCACATAATCATAAGCACCGGCATCGATCAGTGACCAATTCATGAATTGAGTACGAGGATCATGGCTATAATTATTATTATCAAAGATATCAGGAATAGAAATTTTTCCGATTGTCATCGTTAGGCGTGCAACATCGCGTACACCTTGAAGTTGGTTTTCATCTGATATAATATTTTCTTGTGCACCACCAAAACCAAAAGTTTGACGAACAAAATAACGGGCCCAATTTAATATAGGATATGGCTCTCCCGCCTTCTGAGCCTCACCGTTAGGAAAACCTGCAACACCGAGAACATGACTTAATCCATATCCTTGATTTAATTCCGGATCTACGTAGATTTCAGTTGTTGTTTCAGATGTCGACCATGGCATACGCACCCCCGAAAACACGGTTGCACTCATCGTTTCCTTATTTTGTGCATGACTGTTAAGACTTTGGGGACCGTTTATGCCATGAAAGGATGGATATGCTTGTGTAATTTCAGTCGTCTGAAAATGCACCCCCCAGTCAAACACATGGCTACTGTTTGAAGGCTCCTGCTCAGATGACGAGAAATCATTCGTCTCTTTAGGTCCCTCAGCTAAGGACAAGGACGGAACAAATAGAAAAACTCCAAAAATTCCTATGAAGACAAATTGGCCAATATCATTTTGATGAAGCAGATGTTTGAGCGTCGTCTTTATGCGGCTCATGTATGATGTTATTTTTTTTATCACGATTCCACCAACCGCCACCAAGCGCTTGAAATAATATAGCCGTGTCGGTGTAACGACTTGCCTCTGCCTGCACAAGACTAATTCGAGCTTGCTGCCATGTTTGTTCGGCATTCAGAATATCAAGGGGACCAATTTCGCCTAAAATTAACTCTTTTTGCGATATTTTAAGACTCTTGGATGCAGCGGCTTCAGCACGTAAAGCTATCTTATAGGCTTTTGTATCCGCCGTAATCGCATGCAATGTATCCGCTACATTCTGAAAGGCCGTAATTACGGTGCTACGATATTGGGCGGCTGCTTGATCATAGGCGGCTTTAGCGGCATCTCTATGATGCCATAGGGTGCCCCCTTCAAGAATTGGTTGAGTAAAGCCCGCGGCCAATGTCCAAAAACCATTACCAGGAACAAAAAGCTGGCTTAAACGAGTTGCCATTGAGCCATCCGCCGCAGTTAAATTAATTTGTGGTAGCATATTGGCAGTAGCTACACCTATTTCAGCACTGGCAGCATGGAGCTGTTCCTCTGCAGCCCGAATGTCTGGACGTTGTTCAACAAGCTTTGAAGGTAGGGTCACCGGTAATTCGGATGGAATCTTCAGATCTGTCAGCTCAAATTTTTGTTCAATATTTTCATCAGGCAACCGTCCAACTAAGGCTATAAGAAGATCACGTTGCTGTTCTAACTGCTTCTGTAATCCAGGTAATGTTAGTTCAGCCTGAGCCAGCAATGACTCCTGGGCCAAGACATCCTTTTCTCCAGCCTCTCCAAGTTCTTCTTGGTGTATTAAAATATCAAGCTGATCTTGTTCAGTATGGATGATGTCTTCCGTCGCTGTTATTTGCGCCCGTAAGGAAGCCTCCTGTATTGCGCCGATTACAACGTTTGATGTTAATGTCAGAAATGTTGCTTCGAGCTGAAATCTTTGTTGATTTTCTTGGGCCTCTAATACTTCCACCTGACGGCGCGTTCCTCCAAAAACATCTGGAACGAATGAAACATTAAGACCCGCGGCAAAAGTATTATAAACATAAGATCCTGAGTTAAGATTTGACGAAGAAATGTTTGACTGCTTTTGCCGACTTGGCGAAAAATTTGCCTCTACTGAGGGATAATAAGCCCCTTCGCCAGAGGCTGTGTTTTCATGCGCTTCTCGCAAAGCAGCCTGGGCTGCTTCAAGGTCTGGATTGGCACGCAGCGCTTCTCGAACCAATGTATCCAAGGCCTCCGCGTGATAGAGGCTCCACCACTCAGCAGGTATGTCTTTGCCAAAAACATAATGTTGAGATGTCTCATTATCCTTTTCGATCGGATCAATAGATTCCGCTGTCTGTCCTGTCATATAGCCAGCAGCATGGGGCTTATCAGGCTTAACAAAATCAGGACCAACCGCACATGCCAAAAGCGACCCAACAGATATAAGTCCTGCCACTGTAAGAAGTTTTGTTAAAAAATAACTTTTCTTCATAGCTACTCGAAAGTTGTGTGGGCTGAAGTCTCGACGGGACGACGACGTGAATACTTATCAATAAGCACTGGTAGAACAACTAATATGAGAAGAGGGGCTAAGAGAATGCCTCCCACTACCACCAAGGCTAGGGGTTTCTGAACTTGAGAACCAATCCCTGTCGAAAGAGCTGCCGGCAAGAGCCCCACACAAGCCGCAATGCAAGTCATAACAACAGGACGCATCTGGGTTTCGCACGCAACTCGAATAGCCACAATGCGGCTATGACCTTCTTTTAGAAGTTTATTAAAGGATGATAAAACGATAATACCATCCATTGCTGCTATTCCGAACAGTGCAATGAACCCAATCGCCGCCGATACGCTGAAAGGCGTTCCAGTTATTGCAAGGGCTAAAACACCACCAATCAACGCCATAGGCATTACACTTGCGGCTAGAGCTGCATCAATAGCCGATTCAAAATTAAGAAAGAGCAAAACACAAATGAGTGCAAGACTTATGGGCACAACGACAGCCAATCGTTCAATAGCTTCTTGTAATTCACCAAACTCGCCAACCCATTCAAGACGATACCCGCTCGGAAGTGTTAGCTGTTGTTCAATTTTTTGCTGGGCATCAAGAACAGCTGATCCAAGATCGCGTCCCCGTACACTAAATTTAATAGGGATATAGCGCTCTTGCTGCTCACGGTAAATAAAAGAGGCCCCGGAAACAAGGTTTACGGAAGCCACATCACTCAGAGGAACAGGAATAATGCTATTTCCGTCAGGGCTTTGAGCACCAATAACTATATGTTTAATCGCATCAAGACTTTGACGATACTGAGGCGCCAGGCGTACCATCATTGGAAAATTTCGATCGCTGCCATCTTCGTAAAGATTTCCTGCTGTTTGTCCCCCTATCGCAGCCTGTACCGTCGCGTTTATATCTCCTGGCGCCAGCCCGTAACGCGCGGCGCGTACACGATCAATATCTATTTTTACTGTCGGCTGTCCTAACGAGTTTAGAACAGCCAAATCGGTGATACCTTGTACTTTTGACATCGCATTCTTAATTTTATCCGCAGTTTTTTCCAAAACATCAAGATCGTTACCGTACAACTTAACCGAATTTTCTCCTTTGACGCCTGAGGCGGCTTCTTCAACATTATCTTCAATGTTTTGTGAGAAATTAAATTCAACTCCTGGCATTTGAGATGACAAAGCTTGATTCACATCCTGAGTTAATTTTTCTTTATCAGTCCCTGATGGCCACTCACTGGATGGCTTTAAAGGTACAAAGAATTCGGCATTAAAAAAACCAGTCGCATCCGTTCCGTCATCGGGTCTCCCATTTTGCGAGATAACGGTCACCACTTCAGGAAAGCCTTTGATAATTTGCCGCATTTGGTTGACGTAACCATTTGCTTCTTCAAGGGAAATTGAAGGAGGCATTGTAGCCCGTATCCAAAAATTACCTTCTTCGAGTTTGGGCAAAAACTCTAAACCAAGCATTTGTATAACGATTAGAGCAACACCAAACAGCAACGCCGCACCACTGAGTGTCACCATTCTATTTTTAAGCGCAAAATTTAGAATTGGCGCATATAGAGAACGCATCTTTCCAACAATAAAAGTTTCCTTCTCTTCCAATTCGCTCTTCAACAGCAAGGCGCTCAACGCAGGAGAAATAGTAAAAGTTGCGATAAGCCCCCCCGCAATAGCGTATGCATATGTGCGCGCCATTGGTCCAAAAATATGTCCTTCCACACCAGCCAGAGTAAACAAAGGAACAAACCCTGCGATGATTATCGCAACTGAAAAGAAAATAGACTGACTAACTTCGACAGCGGCTTGAGCAATGGTTATCAAACGCGATTGACTATGCTTTGATGATGCATGTTTCTGACTCTCAACAAGATGCCTAAATATATTCTCAACCATAATAACGGTCGCATCCACAATTAGGCCAAAGTCAATAGCCCCAACGGATAAAAGATTGGCTGATTCCCCCAAAACGAGCATCATAAGAACAGCAAAAAAGAGAGCAAATGGGATCGTTGTTGCTACGATAAGGGCGCTTCGCAAATTTCCAAGAAATAACCACTGTACAAGAAAAATTAAAAGGACGCCGGTTACCATATTATGCAGGACTGTATGCGTCGTAATATTAATAAGTTCTGTCCTGTCATATATTTTTTCAATATGCACTCCCGGTGGCAAAATACTTGTCTCATTGATTTTCTTAACTTCGGCTTCCACCGCTTTTAGAGTGGGAAGGCTCTCTGCACCACGACGCATAAGGATGATACCCTGCACAATATCATCTTCGTTATCCTGACCCGCGATTCCAAGTCGAGGTAAATGATCGATACTTACATCTGCAACATCCTGCAATAAAACAGGAGAGCCATTATTACTGGATAAAAGTGTGTTTCGAATATCTTCCACGGAGTGAATAAGTCCTATACCACGGACAACGGCTGCCTGTGCTCCAATATTGACTGTCTGACCCCCCACATTAATATTACTATTATTTAATGTTTGTAATACCTGAGGTAGTGTGAGGCCATAGTTGATAAGCTTGTTCTGGTCGACCGTAATATTATAAGCCTTCGTCTTGCCGCCCCAGCCGGAAACATCCACAACGCCAGGAACCGCTTTAAAGCGACGTTCAAGTATCCAATCTTCAATCGTTTTAAGATCCATCACAGAATATCCTGGAGGACCCACAACGCGATAACGATAAATTTCTCCAATCGGACTCTCTGGAGAAATTTGTGGCTGAGATCCATTTGGTAGTGGCGTAAGTTGCGATAACCGATTGGTCACCCATTGCTCGGCCTGCTCATATGTAAAATCATAGGTAAACTGTACTTTGACATCCGACAGTCCAAATAGAGAGATTGTGCGAATTGCACTCACATGGGGCATCCCCGCCATCTGAATCTCTATAGGTATTGTAACATAACGTTCAATTTCTTCAGCAGACTGCCCTGTATTCTGAGTGACTATATCCACGAGAGGCGGAACAGGGTCCGGATAGGCTTCGATATTGAGGCGGGTAAAACCTATCATGCCCGAAACCAATAAAAGCAGTAACATAATGACAACAAGAATGCGGTGTCTTAAAGCAAAATGAATAATATTTTTCATTATCATTCACCCGCAGCTGCACGATCAATAAAAAGAGCGCCACGCGTGACCACAGTCTCATTTGCTTTGAGACCTTCGAGAACTTCTACATGCCCATTATTTGTACGTCCAACGTGAACACTACGTAGTGTAATAGTTTTATCAGCATTCACGACCCAGACATGGGCTTCACTTCCTTCATAAACTATCGCTCCCCCTGGTACGGCCAAAGACTCTTCATCATTTCCTGTCATAATATTAAAATGAGCAAACATTTCTGGTTTCAAAGAACCATCGGAATTATCAACTTCTGCGCGCACAGGTAAACGATGGGTGAGTGGATCCACTGTTGCCCCAACATAAGAAAGCTTCGCTTTATAAATGTGATCTGGAATAGCCATTACCTTAACTTCAACTGGCATCCCCACATGCATAAGAGGTGCGTCAACTTCATTCACGTTTGCCACCAGCCATACTGATGACAAATCGCCAATTGTATATACAGGATTTGTGGCACCAGCCTGTATGTATTGGCCTAACCCAATCTGCCTTTGAATAACCACACCATCTCTTGGTGCATTGACAACTGCTTCAGAATCAACCTTTTGTGCATCACGTACATTCTCTATAGCTTCAATATCTTGATCATTCTTACCAAGAATGTGTAAATGATCTTTAGCTTCTGCATAGGCAATTTCATCCGATCGAAGCGTTTCACGCGCTGTTGCTAAATCAACCTGGCTTTGCTGCCAAACTTTAAGAGCAACACCTTTTGACTCATACAAATCATGCTCACGTTTTTCCGTTATAACAGCCAAATTTAGTAGGGCCTTTGCCGTGCTTAGAGCTGCCACGGCCGCAATAAGGTCGTTTTGTGCCTGAATAAATTCAGTTGCATCAATGCTAAAAAGAGGATCATTCTTTTTTACCACATCGCCTGCTTTAGCTGTAAGGCTAACAACCCGCCCAGAGTACGGAGAAAAAACGGGTGTTGTTGTGTCGTCATTAATGGCAATTTTACCATCCGCTGCCTGTTCGGTATGAAATGTTTCAAGTACAACAGGTTCAATTTTAAGACCAGATAATTGCTGCGGCGTTGGCTCAAATGAGTTTGATGATTTGGAGGATACATGTTCCTGCGCATCAGCATTTGTTTCATCAAGGAAAAAATGAACTACAAATGTCACTCCTAAAAGAGCAGTAATCAACACACCTATCACGAGACTACGTGAAAACATTGATAAGTTACCTGAAGGTTGTGGAAATATCGGATTATTCATGATGGTCGGAACCTCAGTTTCGTAACAGGCCGTTCCCAAAATGCTCGGGTTAAGAGCATTCTAGGAACGGTTTTGTTATAGACGATTACTTGCTCGTATTAATAGAAAAAAGTGACGTTAATAAGGCTCATTTGAATGTAGACTTCACTTGCTCTTAGAAATGAAAAATCACATCCATAGCGGCGACTACTGAATAGTCTCTATTAGGCGCCTCACCCTTACTAGCATCACCATTAAACGCAGGCTTGTCTAACGAGCGATCATAATCAATCTCTGGGCGAAACTCAACTTGTGGGGATAACCAGTGCTGCCAACCTATGCCAAAATTGGCATAGGTTGTCTTCACGCCAGTCCGTTGCCCAGCCGCATCATCATAGAACTCCGGGCGAAACGAGATATTATCGAGTGGTGAGAACTGATAGTTGATATAAGCCACTGTACCAATAGACTGCGCCGTGCAGGTTAGATCTCCAGGGCGGCACTGAGCACCATTGGGAGCGTTAAAGGACATGTATTCTGATGAAAAAGGAGTCCCTCCATTCGCAAGTGCCGCAGCGGCCGTTGGGTTATTAATATTCGGCACTTTGCTTTCATGCAGATCATAAAGCTCATAAGAGAGATGCCACCTATCACTAAACTTATGATAATAAGTGAACCCATACCACTGAAGGTTATTATATCCCCAATTGCCCCCATTGATGGCGTCGGCGCAAGGATAAACATTGTCATCACCGTCATCCCAAGTATAGCGAACACATGCAGTTATGGAGGGCGTCGCCCCAGGATCTTTAAGAAAGCTGGTCTTGGGATATAATGGATTGGGGTCTGGGTTTGATTCATGTTGTCCCCAATGCCAAATAGCGGCTTCACTCCCCATCGAAATTCCCAATTGTACCATCAACTGTTTATTAAGTGCGAGTGTACCTTGTATTCCCTCGTTCGTATAATTATCGAATGTATAGGTCATAGAATGGGTATACATATAATTATTGGGTGCTAGTTGAGCTTCAATATCCGGTAAAGCTATGTAACGACCAAGACGAAACATGAGTCCATCGGCCACCTGCGGGACATACAATTCTCCATATACCATCGGAAAATCATATCCGTATATATTGTTCTTTTTAAGAAGCTGATAACTGGAGATTCCGTAAGCCGTCGTGTATCGATAATTTTCACCATACAAAGCCGATAATCGCATTCCCCAATCCACATGGTCTGTCTGAACAGTATCAGGCACACGATCTAAATAAAGAACACTTTGATCCAATTGGACAGTATTTGGATTATAGGAATAGGCCATCGGCGCATTTCCACCTGCCTTTGTATTACTACTCAGATTAAGGCTTGGCTCAATCCATCCATAAGCTTGAAAATGATTGTCTTGCATCCATTGCCCCGTTGATGTGTTAGCGATCGCAACCATTAACGGGCTATCCACTGAATTTGGACGTGTATCTCCAAGTGTTGTTGTGCCCCCGTAAGGCCAATCCGTAAAAGGCATGGGAGGAGTTGACTCCGGAACAGCAGGCCAGCCATCTCTAATTGATGATGGGGCATTCGGATCCGTTGGAGCTGAGGCGTGCCCCATCTCTAAACTATAATAATTTGTAAGACGGGACAAAACATTCGATCCCAGATAATTATCCATACAGGAATAATCCGTATAAGGGTCACATTTAGCAGCTGTGCTCGAAACCGTAGTGCTTGCGCTACTGCTATCCGTGGCAAATGATGGAAATGCAAAAGCAACAAGGGTTATCGCACTGATGACACAGGTTGCTAATAATTGGCCCCGAATGGACCTAAATAAAACTGACATAAACGGCTCCTAATGGACTGTTGCTCAAGACGGTATAATTCGCGAATGAATTACTGGGTGAAGATGGATAAATCACAACAATGACTCACACATACCTCAGTGGCGCCATATCTAGTGCTTTCGAAAACGGCATGTTGTAAAATGATCGTAAAAAACAGCCTCTGTAAAAATTCCGTAAAAAAATCATGTTGAAAGCAATATATCGCCCTATTTTATTGTAAAAAATCCGTATAATTTTATAGTGCCGCCTTGTTATAAACCTTTTTCATGGTAAGCGGTGATGATCAAAATTAGACGCGTAACAAAAGTGATTGCTTTATTGGCATTCACTTTCTTTTTTTCTCATGTTGTTTTTGGCGCTGATGATAATGGACCGATCCCAGATAAATCTGAATACAACTTATTTACCCCAGTTCCAGATGATTTGATGCGTAGCTTTGCAACCGATAGACCCACAAAGTCCGATTCACCGTACACAGTAGATGCAGGTCATTTCCAATATGAGGCTGATTTAGCTAATTGGACTTATGACAACTACAACAGTGCGAAGACAACCAGTTCCAATTTACTTCTGGGAGACCCCACATTAAAAATGGGCCTCACAAGAAATACAGATCTTGAGTTTGCTTTAGCCCCTCTTAATATTGATGCGACCCATAATCGCATCACAAAAAACAATACAAATGGCACAGGGTTCGGCGACATATATAGCCGCATCAAAGTCAACCTACTCGGTGATGATGGAGGTGACTATGCATTAGCAATTGTACCCTATGTAAAAGCACCAACAGCTTCCCACGAAATTGGAAATGGACATTGGGAAGGCGGTGGATATATGCCCTTTATAGCGACGCTCCCTGAAGATTGGACACTTGATATCACAAGTGAGGTCGACATTTTAGAGAATGCAGCCCTTAATGGAAATCACGCCAACTTCCAGAACTTGATTAATTTTAATCATCCAATGTTTTCACCTGACTTAACAGGTTATGTTGAATTTTGGAGTGATGTAAATAATGATAAAAATACTCCTACTCAATACACGCTCGACTTTGCGACTTCATGGCTTGTAAAAGATAATCTACAACTTGATGTAGGCATTAATATCGGACTTAACAAAGCTGCAAGTGATGTCCAACCTTATCTTGGTATCTCGCAGCGTTTCTAGAATCATAAATCCTCTGGAGGATCTCTATGTTAGATATAATAATGCTTCTTATGAGTGTTGGCTCTTTTATCCTACTTATAGGATATACTTTTCTCTGTGATCGATTGTGAGGCTACTATGTTTGTAGATTATGTATTTGGAGGAGGCGTCGCCTTTTTTCTCCTCGCTTATCTTGTTTATGCCCTCGTTCGACCCGAACGTTTTTAGGAGTTTATTTATGACGACGAATGGTCTTCTTCAGATTGCCATCTATTTTGCAATCATTATTGCCCTAACAAAGCCGCTCGGCGGCTACATGACAAAAGTCTTCGCGGGCGAACGCACATTTCTGTCGCGGATCTTGTTACCTTTAGAGAACCTCATCTATCGGCTTTCAGGCGTTACTCCGGAAGAGGAGCATTCCTGGACACTCTACACCATTGCCATGTTACTCTTTAATGTAGCAGGCTTCATTCTCCTTTATGCAATTGAAAGATTTCAATCTATTCTCCCACTTAATCCTCAAGGTATGAGCGATATATCTCCAGACCTAGCGTTCAATACAGCTATAAGCTTCATTACAAACACAAATTGGCAGGCTTATGGCGGCGAAACAACGATGAGCTACCTCGTACAAATGGTCGGGCTCACCGTTCATAATTTTGTTTCTGCAGCAACAGGTATTGCTCTTGCCTTAGCTTTAATACGTGGTTTTTCTCGCCACTCAACAGCTACTCTAGGAAATTTTTGGGTCGACCTTACACGCAGTGTTCTTTACATTCTTCTACCAATATCCGTCGTTGCAACTCTCTTTTTGGTATGGCAAGGAATTCCACAGAATCTTAGCCCCTATTTGGACATTACAACACTCGAAGGAACAAAACAGACAATAGCCTTAGGGCCTGTAGCATCCCAAGTAGCGATCAAACTTCTGGGCACAAATGGCGGTGGTTTTTTCAATGCAAATGCTGCCCATCCATTTGAGAACCCAACAGCTCTTTCCAATTTATTACAAATGATCCTTATGATCAGTATTGGAGCGGCTCTCACGAATGTTTTTGGCCGCATGGTAAATAATCAAAGACAAGGTTGGGCCCTTTTTGCCGCCATGCTCTTTTTGTCAGTTGTTGGAGTCCTAGCTATTTATGGGGCTGAAAGCATGGGAAACCCCAATTTTAATTCTTTGGGGATCAATCAAATAGCAAGTGACACCCAATCGGGTGGAAACATGGAAGGTAAAGAGACACGGTTTGGTATTGCAAATTCTGCTCTCTTTGCGACACTAACAACGGATGCTTCCTGTGGAGCCGTTAATGCCATGCATGACAGCTTTACCCCTCTCGGGGGCATGGTAGCCATGTTTAATATACAACTGGGGGAAATTATCTTTGGTGGCGTGGGCTCAGGTCTCTACGGCATGCTTCTCTTTGCCATCGTAGCTATGTTTGTGGCTGGCTTAATGGTCGGACGCACCCCCGAATATATCGGTAAAAAACTTGAATCGCACGAAGTCAAGATGACAATGTTGGCTATTCTTATTCTGCCTTTTTCGAGTCTTGGATTTACAGCGCTTGCAAGTGTTATGTCCGACGGATTAGCGGGTATAGCTAATAATGGACCACACGGCTTTAGTGAAATTCTCTATGCCTACACATCGGCAACCGGCAATAATGGAAGTGCGTTCGCTGGCCTGAGTGCAAACACTATGTTCTATAACATAACAACAGCTTTTGCGATGTTGATTGGCCGTTTTGCCATGATCGTTCCGATGATGGCTGTTGCGGGATCTCTCGCTAAGAAAAAAACAATCCCGCCATCATCTGGGACGTTTCCAACTGATAATGGCTTATTTGTCGGCCTTCTCATTGGCGTCATCATAATTATTGGCGGCCTAACTTTCTTCCCTGTGCTTGCGCTTGGTCCGATTGTCGAACACACGCTCATGCAAGCCGGAACCCTTTTCTAAGGATATAGCTATGGAACATGTCACACATCACGACTCTGCTCATCATAATAAAAACGTAACTTCTGGCGTAAACAGGGGTATTATTGGCTCAGCTATTCTGGATGCTTTTGCCAAGCTCAACCCACGCACACTCATTACAAACCCCGTCATGTTTACCGTTGAAGTTGTGGCCGTTCTCACAACAATATTTTTAGTCAGGGATCTCATTGAGGGAAATGCACAAATAGGGTTCTCAAGCCAAATCGTCGGGTGGCTTTGGTTTACAATTTTGTTCGCTAATTTTGCAGAAGCTGTTGCTGAAGGTCGAGGAAAGGCACAAGCCGAAGCTCTCAAGAAAGCACGCACAACCGTAAGAGCCAAAAGATTACTTAATGCAAATTCACGTCAGTTTGAACTTGTGTCAGCCCTTAGCCTCAAACCAGGCGATCGCATCCTCGTTGAAGCTGGTAATACAATACCAGGAGATGGTGACGTAATTGAAGGAGCTGCTTCTATTGATGAATCTGCGGTAACTGGTGAATCAGCTCCAGTTATTCGTGAAAGTGGCGGTGACCGTTCCGCGGTAACTGGAGGAACCGTGGTTCTTTCTGATTCTATTATTATTAAAATTACAGCCGCTCAAGGTTCCAGTTTTCTGGATCGCATGATTGCTCTCGTTGAAGGGGCTGTTCGTCAGAAAACCCCCAATGAAATTGCTCTTAATATTCTTCTGGCTGGCTTAACGATTATATTTGTGTTTGTCGTCGCCACAATACCTAGTTTTGTTGCTTACGCCAAAGGAACTATTACCATTATCGTCCTCGCCGCTCTTTTTATTACACTTATACCAACGACTATTGGAGCTCTTTTATCAGCCATTGGTATTGCGGGTATGGACAGGCTTGTTAAGTTTAATGTTCTCGCAATGTCAGGACGCGCAGTCGAGGCTTCAGGGGATGTCGACACTCTTCTGCTCGACAAAACGGGAACCATAACCCTAGGAAATCGACAAGCAACAGAACTTTTTCCTCTGCCAGGCATAGATATAAGAGAACTTGCTGAAGCAGCTCAGCTGGCATCTTTAAGCGATGAGACCCCTGAAGGAAGATCTATACTCACTCTAATTCATGAAAAGTATAATCTCTTGCCTATAGCGACAGCACCTGAAGGTATAGAATTTGTGCCCTTTTCAGCACACACGCGTATGAGCGGGGTTAATTTTCACAAGTCCTCAATCCGTAAAGGAGCCGTTGATTCCGTTATTAATTATGTGAAGACAATTGCAAACAATCCAAATGTACAAATTTCGAACTCACTTGAACAAATCACAAGTCGTATATCGCGAGCTGGGGGTACTCCTCTTGCCGTATGTAAAGATGGACGTATTTTAGGAGCCATTTATCTCAAAGATATAATAAAAGGGGGCATCCGCGAACGCTTTGCTGAGCTGCGTCGCATGGGAATCCGTACAGTAATGATTACCGGTGATAACCCATTAACAGCAGCTGCCATTGCAACAGAATCGGGTGTAGATGACTTTTTAGCTCAAGCCACTCCCGAAGATAAGCTTAAGCTCATTCGTGCGGAACAAGCTAAAGGTAAATTAGTCGCTATGTGTGGTGATGGTACAAATGATGCCCCCGCTTTAGCACAAGCTGATGTTGGTGTTGCTATGCAAACCGGGACGCAAGCGGCACGTGAAGCAGGCAATATGGTCGACCTCGACAGTGATCCAACAAAACTTATTGAGATTGTTATGATCGGCAAACAGCTTCTTATTACCCGAGGTGCCCTTACAACTTTTTCAATAGCAAATGATGTTGCAAAGTATTTTGCAATTATTCCTGCTATGTTTGCGGCTTTTTATCCTAGTCTTAACGTTATCAACATTATGCATTTAGCGACTCCACAAAGTGCTATTCTATCCGCTATTATATTTAATGCCCTTATTATTGTAGCGCTTATTCCACTTGCGCTTCACGGCGTTAAATACAGAGCTGAAAGTGCCTTTCGTCTTTTAAGCCGAAATTTATTAGTCTATGGACTTGGTGGTATTTTGGTTCCCTTTGTTGGCATCAAAGTAATTGACATGCTTGTTACTTCCCTTGGATTGGTTTGAGGTTAAAAATGCTAAAACAAATGCGTCCGGCTCTCGTTATGACCGTTTTAATGACCGCGCTAACCGGTATTGCTTATCCTCTTGCAATGACCGGCATTGCTCAGGCTTTTCTTTCAAAACAAGCCAACGGGAGCCTATTAATTAAAAATGGTAAAGTGATCGGATCTTCGCTTATCGGTCAACCCTTCACATCGGAAAAGTATTTTCACGGTCGTCCCTCCGCGACAACAGCAGCAGATCCATCGGATGCTACCAAAACAATTCCTTCTCCCTATAATGCCAGCAACTCAAGTGGCTCAAACCTAGGCCCTACAAGTCAGTCGCTTATCGACGGGGTTAAAGCATCAGCCAAAGAGCTCCACCTCGAGAATCCTCGAAGTATACCGGTTGATCTCGTAACGGCTTCAGGGAGCGGCCTTGACCCCCATATCACACCGGCCGCTGCCGAATTTCAAATCAGTCGCGTTGCGAACGCCCGCCATCTTCCCGAAAAGCAAGTTGCCAATTTAGTAGCGCAGGCAACAGAAGATAGGTCTCTCGGCATATTTGGTGAGCCCGTTGTTAATGTTTTAAAGCTTAACCTAGCGCTTGATTTGATCCCGAGTCCCTAAAAAGCTACAGGTTGCCCTTTCGGCTTTATCTATAATAATATAAAATCACAAGCAACCTTACGCCTACTTAGGCAACGAAATGACTTTTTTAAGCACTAAGTCTAACGGTTACGCCACATCGAATAAATGGCAGATGATTAGCCCGTACCTTGGCGCCTCACTTGTCGCGGTCGTTCTGACTTTGTTGGGACTATGCCTTACTAAAATTTTCACCCCTACTGATCAAGCATTAATATACATTTCAGGTATTGTTTTTGTGGCTGCGAACTATCATCGTGGCCCCTCTTTCGTGTATATACTTTGTAGTGTTGGTTGTCTTAATTTCTTTTTTATTCCGCCTATTTATAGTTTTAACGTTTACGATCGTTCTTACTGGATGACATTTACAGTTATGATTATAACTGGTTTTGTTATTACCAACCAAGCTTCCCGTTTACGATCACAGAACCTCTCATCGCTCAAGCGCGAACATGACACACGTACCTTTTATGCTTTAACAAAGCTCCTCACTTCCACGCGTGGTCGAGAAGATATTTCAAAAGTTACAGCTAATCATATTATGGGAATATTTGACGTTAGCGTTACCATTTGGCTACCTCAAAACGATGGAAGACTAAAACCCATTATTGGTAAACTTCCTTCAACAAACACCATCAAAGAGACAAGTGTTGTGCAGTGGTGTTTTGACAACAATCAAATTGCCGGTCGGCATACCATGACGATGCCAAGCGCTATTGGTCTTTATTTTCCAGTTACGGCCCCTTCTGGCACACTTGGTGTTTTAGGCGTGCTTCCTGAAAAATTTGATCATCATTTTCTCTATCAAGAAATAACTTTTCTTGAAACATGTTCAAGTTTATTAGCCTCAGCCCTCGAACGAACTAACATTGCAGATATAGCTGAAAAATCAAAACTCGAAGTTGAGACAGAACGTTTACGCACAATACTTCTCAGCTCTGTCTCTCACGATTTACGTACTCCGCTTGCTTCTATAACAGGTGCTTCAAGTACGATTCTAACTGACTTTGACCAAATATCGCGAGAGACAGTACGAGAGCTGAGCCGCTCCATACATAAAGAAGCGGAGAGGCTATCCCATATTGTTACCAATTTACTCGAAGTCACACGACTGGAGTCAGGAACAGTTCAACTGAACAAACAACCTTACTATGCCGAAGAGCTCATCGGATCTGTTCTTGAAAGACAAAAAGCCCTCTTATTAAAACATCTTGTCATTCCAAAGAGCGACGAAAACCTCCCCTTTATATTTGTTGATGGGGTTCTTATTGAACAAGTACTTGATAATCTACTCGAAAATGCTGTGCATTATACACCACAGGGCAGCACGATTACTATTTCAGCATCACAAAGAGATAATCAGATCCTTATTCAAGTGTCCGATAATGGCCCCGGCATTCCTGCAGGAGATGAGGCAAATATTTTTAGAAAATTCTATAGTCTACCTCAAAACAAAGCACGTAAAGGCACAGGTTTAGGACTTGCTATATGCGAGGGCATCATCAAGGCCCATGGAGGCAACATATGGGTCACAAGTTCTTTGGGATCGGGTTGCAATTTCTATTTCACGATTCCAATTTCACATAACGTCGATGGAGGTGAAATAAATGTCATCAAACACTGATATCGAAATCCTTATTATTGAGGACGAACCGGAAATAAGAAAATTTCTTAAAACCATTTTGAGCAATCATAACTTTAAACCTTCTTTTGCAGAAACTGCAAAAGAAGGAATTAAACTTATCAGTCTTAGCACACCCGAGATTATTATTCTTGATCTTGGACTTCCCGATATGGATGGCCTCGAGGTTATTAAAAGTATACGCGAATGGACTCATATTCCTGTTCTTGTACTTTCAGCGCGCGGGCGCGAACAAGACAAAATATCTGCCCTTGAATTTGGTGCAGATGACTATCTTACAAAGCCTTTCGGGGCAGGCGAGCTTTTGGCACGTTTGCGCGTTATGCAGCGCCATAGCCGCAATGCAATACACGAGGCATCGCCCATCTTTGTCAATGGTGATATTCGAATTGACCTAGATACGCGAGAAGTAACTGTAGGTGAAAGAGACATTAGTTTAACGCCAACAGAATATAAACTTCTCTGCGCCCTTGCTAAACAAGTTGGAAAAGTTGTGACTTATCAGCAACTACTTAGAGAAGTCTGGGGCAAGAATGCCGAAGACAACAATCATTATTTAAGAATCTATACCCAGCACTTACGCCGAAAATTAGCAGATACTCTTATGCCCCCTAAATATATTGTTACCGAAGCGGGAGTTGGCTATCGTATGAAGGTCCTTTAGGATCAAGTTGCTAAAGGAATGTAGCCTATCGATTTCAATCCACTTAAAATGTCTCTTTCTAGTGCTCCGCATATGATTTATATAATAGAAGAATGCTGACCAATGCAATGAGCAATGACGGCATGCCCCCTTATCTCCTTCTCAGATCTTAATACTCAATATCTCTTTATTACTTTACCTTGTTCTTGAGGTTTTATGTCTCCCGCTACTTCCATGAATCCACAAATATCACAATCCCTCTCTGACTATGTACAAACTATAAAGTCTGTGATGAGTAGCATCCAGGGTACAAACCTAGATTCAAGCACACCGGCTATAATAAATTTACAAAAAATTGCTTTTAATTTAGCCAAAATTTTTACCCTATGCACAAATGAAGAAGCCTCTTATCTGGCCTCGGCTCAATGGCCACAAGAGTTCTCTTTAGTTAAGTTATCCTTACAATCAGACCTAAATTCTAACGAAGAAAAGTTTATAGGCGATGTACGCCGCCTATATAGTGAACATATCAAGCATGCTGACTTTGCACGTCACCTTCTTTTGGCACGCCTACTTATCAGACCATCGTCTATAGATCATCTTCTCCCCTGGCAGGATGTACCTCAAACTTACTTAAGCAACTACATTGCATATCAATTGGAGACATATCCGCTTATTCTGCCAAAAGATGCCGAGCAGGATTATCATCATTATGAAATCGTTCTCAATAAATTGTATGATTTTATTTCATCGGCAAACACAGCGCCTTGTGATCGGGACGCAGCTCTCAGCACTTATCTAAAGGGTACAAACAATATTTCTTTTCGTTGTGCTGATTATAATATTCGTCCTATCATGGTTCTTATAAATAAAATAATGCGTTTTTCATTTAATGAAGCACTACAAGGTACTAGTCTTGATTATACATTTATTCCACGTAAAACAACCGGTAAAATTCGCCTTGGTATCTTTGCTAAAACGCTCATGACGGGCGTTGAAACACTAGCTCTTCTAAACAACATCAACAAACTTGACCGAAATAGATACCACATCATTCTCATTCACAGCAACTGTGGTTATGGCTATTATAGTGAAATTCAATATTTTCGAAACCTCTTCAAAGCTATCGATGATGTTATCCAAGTTGATACCTCTTCTTCCAAGAACAGCGTTGATCAAATTCGTCATTTAGATTTAGATTTTCTTTGGCATCAATCCCACATCGGATTAATGGATACTGGATGGTTTGGCTACTTTTTCTTGCATAAGTTGGCACGTGTACAATGCACTATGGCCTCCATGAATGCCTTCACGACAGGCAATCCATACTTTCAATATTACATAAATCACAAACCTCCTTTCTTGGCTAAGATAGGTGACGATGAATTCAGTGAAACAGAAGTTAATGTGGCTGGCGTAAGTATTTATATACCCGACAACTGGCAACAAATACCCAATCAATATATTTCACGAGAAAGTTTAAACATTCCACCGGATGCCATCATCTACTTTTCAGGTGCGGCAGCAAGTAAATACACTCCTGAATGCGTCAGGGCTTGGATCAACATTATCAATCAAGTACCCAATAGTTATTTAATTTTATGCCCCCTTAATCCAGGGTGGGAACCTCAGCCTGAAACCATACTAGCCTTCCATATACTTCTGCACCAAGCGCTACGCTCAAATAGAGATGTATTCAATCGTCTACGACTTATAGGCCATGTAAACGGTGAAGCCATAGCTCTCATGCATCAATGGAGTGATATTCATTTAAGCACCTTCCCCTATGGAGGAGTAACAACCTTAAGCGATTCATTACGTGGCGGACTTTGTCCTGTGTGTATTTCAGGCCACTACAGCCGTAGTAATGGGGATGCTTCTATTATGGATGGGTATGATTTGCTTGACCTTGTCACGCACACTCCCGAAGAATACGAAAAGCTAGCGATCCGATTTGGAACAGATAAAGTTTTTCGTGTCGCCACAAAAAAACGTGTGAACGAATCTTTCGCAAAAAGACACAGCCCACTTAAAGAAGAAATCGCACTATCTTACGCAGCTGTTATAAATCAAATTGTAAACCAAGAATTTCCTGGCACTTAATAATCTTTGCCATTCTTTATATTGGTAAAAACTGCCGGTATTGATCACGAACAAACTCATAATTTTTGCGAGTAAAAATAAAAAAACAGTCTTTATCCGTCTCTTCAATAATTTTTGCGCCATAACGTTTGTGAAATTCAATAACTTTTGCATTCTCCTTACGAACATCAAAATGGCTCTTCTGAAATCCCAGTTCATAGAAACCTAATTCATAAACAAGCAACGCAGATTCGATGGCGGCCTTGCGCGGCGAATTGGGTTGAATAATCCAGCTTCCCCAACAAAATGAATCTGCTTTGAAATCATAAAGACGAACAGTGCCAACAGATTCTTGTTCCTTGTCTTCAATAATAAAATAATATTGCCCTGTATTTTCTTGGCAATTTTTTATCCACAATTTTTGCTCATTAAGATCAGGGTTTGTTCTATTTAAATATATATTTAGCTGCGGATCTGTTCTTAATTTAAGAATAAAAGCCGCATCATCAATTTGGGCATTACGAAAATTAATCGTGCGTCCTTCAATTTTATGCTTTATAAGAGCCATATATTAACCTACTTCATAAGACTTAAGGCTTGAGCCACAGACATATCCGATCGAATAAATCCTACTGGATGAGTTATAAATTCAAATTCAAAATAACGCTGCATAATTGCCCATTCAACAACTTCTTCAACTGCTTTTTCAAAAGGCCTCTCAGATCTAGCTCTTTCACCAACATTCCAAGCAACCTCCGCGGCGGCATGTGGATCGTCGAGTACTTTTTCAACAGCCCCTGTAACTGACTTTCCACTAAAATTATAACTATAAGGTTCTAATTCGGGGAAATTTATATTCCACCACGGATTTATATCACTTATAGGTAATGCTCCCATTCCTAATGCACTGTAATTACGATCATGACAGTCGTCACTGACATTAGGGTTCATTGAAATGACAGCTAAAGCATTACGGTATTCTTCCATAAGTTCATTATAATTAATTGCTGGTAGCCATTCGGCTTTAGTTTTGTCCGATGAAGTATAATTTAGCTCACGTCCATACACACGTACGGGTAAGTCCAAAACTTCATTGACCAGTAGGTTCGCCTTCAGAAACCTAAAATATTGATCGATTTGGGCAATAAAAAAGCATAAAAGTGGGTGGTCATGTTCTAATTCTATACCCGAAGCACGACCTGCCTCTAAGACCGAAGGCACAACACTACCCCAACGTTTTGTTTCTCCCCAATAATGATCGACAGCATCCTGCAAAATACTTTCCAAACGCTTTGGAAGCTGGGCCCATATATGTTGGAATTCATCTGTGCTTCCCATCTTTTTGGGGAGAAGGATAAGGGGTACGGCTCCCTTTTTTGGCTCACGACGCAAAGCGGTCTTTCCCTGAGTCATCGCCCCCATACGACAATGAATAGTTCGTCCTGGTGACTTAACATAGTCGCGCTTAAAATCAACAAAGTCCAACGATGTATAAAGACGAGAAACGGTTGGAACATGAAAAGTGTGTCGCTTAAGTATATAGGCAGGATGATCCAGCATCCAGGTAACAGCTGGAATTTTTACTTGCTGCCATATATTTCCATCAGGCTGGTCATTTCCCAGCTCCATACCAACACCT